>Ga0315339_1001752_pt1 | contig 18110 bp, 16 predicted proteins | sample ASW17metaG_FD_204514 | JGI IMG/M metagenome (GOLD analysis project Ga0315339, IMG submission 204514) | Ammonia-oxidizing marine archaeal communities from Pacific Ocean, United States - ASW #17 | ecosystem: Environmental > Aquatic > Marine > Oceanic | place: USA: California | collected 2016-12-05
TGTCGCGGACCCACGCGAAGGCCGCTCGCGGCGCGCCGACGGGCTGACCGTGAATATCAACGTCTGCGAGCACACGACACCGGTCGCCGAGCTACGCCGCATCTACGCGACCATCTCGGGCACGCTCGGCTTCCGGACACTGGAGCAGTATTCCGGCAATGACGTCTGGCAGGTCAAGCTGATCCTGCACGCATTGGGGTTCTACCGCAGCGACACGGAGACGCTCGAACGAGGCGGGGGCTCGCAGTTCTACGATGATGAGATCGTAAGCGCGGTGGACGCCTTTCGAGCCGAGCTGGGTCTTTCCACGTCGAGTAGTGGCACCCCTCGCGGCTTGGTCGACACCGCGACGATCGAGGCAATGTGGACCGCGCTCGAGGCCGCGGGGAAGGCCGTGGAACTCAGAGAAACCATCCGCGCTTTGACGGCGGTCCGACGGTAGGGAGATCCTGGCTCCTACCGAGGATCAGCTCAGGCCTGACGAATCCAACGCCACAGCGTCGGCACATTGGGTGGCTTGCCGTACATGAGTAGGCCGACGCGGAAGACCTTCGCGGCCGCCCAGAGCGCGGCGTATGAGCCGGCGATCCCTACAGCGATCGAGAGCCACACCTGCCAAAACGGAGGTGGCGTGACCGAACTCATCCTGAGCATCATCACGAAGGTGTTGATGGGCGGCACGAAGCTCGCGACCACCGAGAAGATCCCGTTGGGGTCCCTTGTGATGGGCAGCCAGAGCAGCCACGGAATCATCATGGTCATCATCACCGGCATCATCAACGACTGCGCCTCGGTGATTTCGTTGACCGCCGAGCCGATCGCGGCCATCGCCGAGCCCAGCGTGAAATACGCGATCAGATAGAAAATGACGAGGTAGAAAATGAGCGAGACTTCCACGTAGCCGAGCAACGCGAACGACAGCAGAGCCACAAATCCCATCCCTCCGTAGACACCGAGCATCACGAAGCCCACGCACAATTGACCCAGGATCTTGCCGGCCATCAGCTGCATCGGCGAGACCGCGGACAGGAGAACCTCCACCACTCGGCTCCGCTTCTCTTCCACCGTGGTGAGCAGGATGTGTTGCCCTCCCGTCATCACGGCCATGAGCAACAGAATCATGAACGCGCCGGGCAGAAGCATGTTGATCACTTCGTTGGTCTCCTGCTCTCCCCCCTGTGTGACGGTGGTCGAGCGCACGCGCCGCACATTCGTCAGTGCTTCGATCTCGGCCCGGTCCAACCCCGAAGAACGCACCCGGCCGGTGATGATCGCGTCGCGCAGCGCGCCACGCAGCTCATCCTCAATGCGGTCGTCCAGCTTCTCCCGCACGAAGAGGTCGTAGTCCCCGAACTCGGCGCCGGCCGAGTCCCTCGCGACCGCATCGCTATGGATGACCGCCATCGCGAGTCGGCCCCCATCCGCGGACGAGCCGACCAGCAACCGCTCCTTCTCGGCCTCGATGTCCGCGTCGAGCGGCAGCGGGACGACCTGGATGTCCGGAACCTCCGCGAGTATGGCAGCCAGCGCTTGCTCGCCCATGTCGCCACCGGTGGCTCGGTCTCCGATCTCGCGGATCGCGTCGGGTAACACCTCGTCGATGGCGTCCGCCAGTTCACCGGCACGACGCGCGACCTCCTCAGGTGCGAGCCAAGCGGCGATGTCGTCCACGACGACACCCGTGGAGTCGAGCACCAACAGCTCTCCCTCGACCCTCGGCGGCGTGTCGTCCAACAGGATGGGCATCACGACGATCATCACCCCGATCAGGATCGGCGTGAAGAGGATCCCCAGGATGAACCCTTTGGTGGTGACGGTCGCGACGAACTCCCGCCAAGCAATCCAGACAACGCGGCTCACGAGCGAGCCTGCCCGACAAATGCGTCGCGATCCGAGACGCTCGCCCGCAGCGACGCGACCCCCCGCTCGTCCGCGCCGGCCGAACCGGTCACGATCTGAACGAAGATGTCTTCCAGGCTGGGGCGGTGCAGCTCGATCCGCGCCGGCGGCACTTCTGAGACGATGTCCCGAATCACGGTCGACGGGTCGCTCCCGTCGGCCAGATGGAGCTTCCATCCACCGCCGTCGGGCTCCACGGCCCGCACGCCGGAGATCCGCCTCAGCGTCCCTACATCTGCCTCCGGGTCGAGCGGTTCCAGGTTCACCACGCGTGGATCGTACTTGGCCCGAATCTCCGCAACCGACTCGTCGAGCACTTTGCGGCCATCATCGATCATCACGATGCGGTCGCACAGCGCTTCGGCCTGTGCCATCACGTGCGTCGAGAAAATGATGGTCGTTCCTCGATCGTGTTCCTGGAGGATCAGATCGCGGAGCAGACGCATGTTCACCGGATCCAGTCCGCTGAACGGTTCGTCCAGGATGAGAAGGTCCGGCTCGTGCAAGACGCACGTGATGAACTGGATCTTCTGCTGCATGCCCTTGGAGAGCTCTTCGCATTTCTTGTCCGCGACGTCGCCGAGCTCGACCGAAGCCAGCCACCGCTCCACGCGCGGGTTCACCACGGAATCGGGTACGCCCTTGAGCCGCCCGATGTGCTTGAGGAAGGAAGCGACCCTCATCTTCTTGTAGATGCCGCGCTCTTCAGGCAAGTATCCGATCCTGTCTTTGGCATCCAGGGCGGAGGCGCAGCCCAATACCGAGATCTCACCGGCGTCGGGGAGCATGATCGACATGATCATGCGGATGGTGGTGGTCTTGCCGGCTCCGTTGGGGCCGATGAAGCCGCAGAGCGATCCCGCGGCGACCGTGAGGTCGAGATCGCGCACGGCCACGTTCTTACCAAACGCTTTCGTGACCTGACGCACCGCGATCGCGTCGCTCATGGCACCGGTCCGTTAGGTCCGAAGCGGCCTACTCAGCGCACCACGACCGAGGTCGACACAGCCCGCTCACCGACGACGAGCGTCAGAGTCGCGGAGCCGCGCGTCCGACCCCACACGCTGGAGGACACAGAGGTGACCACGTCCGCCCGGCCCACGAGTGTCGCGATCTGCCAGCTGGAGGTCCTCCATGATACGCGGTAGCCCTCAGCCGTAACCTCATTCCCTTCGGTGTCAATGAGAACCGATGTCACGATGACCCGGCTGGATCGGTAATCGACCACGATGGGGGACGGCTCGATCCGGATTTCCGACAGTTCTGCCGGCTCCACGAATACCGTACCGGCGCTCGATCCGCGGCCCAACTCCACGCTGACGAACGCGGCGCCGGGAGCAACCCCGGTAACGGCCGCTCCCGTTTCCGTCGTCTCGAGTAGGGCGATGTCGGGGTTGCTCATGAACCAATCGACCCTGCCCGCCCGATCCGGCAGCGGGTTGTCATGTTGATCTCTGGGCACCACGCTGAAGTCTCGAACCTCACCCGGCAGCAAGTAGAGAGAGTCGGGCTGGAGACTCAGGCTGTCCACCCATTGCACCCCGGTCGAATCCTGGCACGCGAGCGTCACGAGCACGACGGCGAAGGCGCCTCCCAGCAGACTCAGGCCCACCCGACGTGGTTCACTGACTCGCGCTCTCTTCTCCATTTCAGCGACTCCCCCCGAGCGTCACCCTCATACCGAACTGCATTTGCCACTGTGAGTCCGGACTCACCGTGGTCCAGGGATCCGGCGATCGCAGGGCGCCCGACTCGTCTCGCGTCGGCAGCACGGCGGCACCCCACCTGGCGGGCAGCGGACTCTCGCAACCAAGGTTGCACAGATCCAGCAACGGCACCACTGGGGCGACGGTTTCCACCTGACCCCACGACGGATTCAGCACATTGAGCACGTTGATCAGGTCTGCTTCAAAGCGGACGTCGCGACCGCCGAAGCTCATGGTGTGCGCGAGCCGCATATCCAGCCGGTTCTCCCACGGCGCCCTGCACCCGTTCCGGGGCACGAGCCCACCCTGGTGATCCGACAAGCACTCATTCTTGTTGATCGCGTCGGTGAACAGGATCGCCGTGATCAGCCCGAGCGGAGCCTGAGTTGGATTCTCGGGCACGTGTATGAGATCATTGTTCCGGTCCAGCGCTCCACCGACACCCGGATAACCGTCTCCGTTCATGTCGCCGTTGTAGACGTAGGAGAACGGGAGGCCGGACTGACCGGTGTACAAGAACGAGACTTCCGTCCTGGGCAGGCCTGGAAACGGCGTACCGAAGACCGTGGCCACGAACTTGTGCGGCCGGTCGAAGTTGGACCTGCGCAACGGCGGACGATTCACGTCGAACTCGCTCGGATTGAAGCCGAAGTTCGAGTGCATGTCCTGGAACGTGAGACTCATTCGGTCCCAGGACCTCGAGAGGGCATACCCCAGCTGATAGTTGAGCCGGTCGCCCAACCGACCACGAAGCTCAGCGCTCCCCGAGAGGGCCCAGTCCTCCCCCTCGTTGGTGACCAGGAGGAGCTGCTCGAACTCCCCTCCGATTCCGTCGTAGTACCGCCGCTCCTTGCCCCCGAGCTCGGCCAGGTCCGTATCGCCCGGCTCGATGCTGAGGTCCATCAGGCCGATTTGGTTCAACGCTTTGTTGAAGAGCGCGCCCAGCGTGAAGCTCGTGTTGTCGCTCAGCTCGTGGTCGACGGAGACCGAGAACTTGAGATCCAGCGGGTACTTGAAGCCGGGCTCGAACACCACGACGCTGCGCAGCTCGTTGAAGCCGGGCTGCGTGGTTGCATCAGGGTTGTAGCACGAGGTCGGCGGCGCTCCCGCGCTGAAGGGCGGCGCCGGCCGACCAGGAGTAGGTTCGAGGTCGTATCGGCCCTCACACGTGAGTGTCACCGATCGCATGCCGTCGTTGTGGAAGGCGTTCGACAGCCACACGTACGGGACCTGCCCCGAGAAAAAACCGAATCCGCCGCGCACCTGCGTCATGCGCGCCCCCTCGCTCTGCCAATTGAAGCCGAATCGTGGGGAGAGCTGGAAGTTGCCCGAGGGAAGGTTCGACGTGTCGTATCCATAGTAGTCGAGCACCCTTGTATTCTGCACGGGCGCGCCGATCACGTGAGGCGCATCGAGGCGCAGACCAAAACGCATCGTGAGTCCCTTGCCCGCATTCATCAGGTGCTGGACGAACACGCCCATCTCGAGCACCTCGAACTCGGCCGCCGGATCCTGCCCCTCGGTGAGCTCGGTGCGTTGATAACGATGCGGCGCATTGCGCTGGAGGTCACCGAAGCTCGGGAAGTAATACTCGCCCGCCGCGCCGGGCAGGAAGGTGTGCGAGATGTCGTAGTAAGAGGCGGTCAAGCCGAGGGTCACGACGTCGTCGCCCTCGCTGCGGATGTCCAAGGAGTTGGTGATGCGCAGGCTCGTCTGATCGAGCCCGTTCTTCTGTGCGAAGAACTGACCTCCCGCGCGCACGGGACGCCTGAGTCCAACACCGTCCACCGAACTCGCGACATCGACCTCGAGCTGTGGCCAATCCACTGCCGGGGTGGTCTGGTCCGAACTGATCTGGAGCGTCACGTCCAATTCGTTAGCGTAACGATCGCCGAACCCTGAAAAGAACTGCAGGGACGTGATGTTGTTCGTCGAGTTCCGGAACACCGCATTCGAGCCCAACTCGTACGGGAGGAACGCGGAACGGTTCGGGGACTCGTCATTCTTCGCGTTGGCGAAGACGTTACGGACGGTCAGCCGGTTGCCGCCCCCGAGATTCCAATCCGAACGGGCGAAGATGTTCGAGAGCTCCTGGCCGAGCGAATAGATGCCAGGGGATCCGACCTCGACCCCGAACTGGTCACGCATCAATGAGGAGAACACATCCATGCTCTCCTCGGATACGCGCACGAGCGCGGCGGGGTCCCGAAACAGGTTGTACCCCGTGGGCGGTTGGTTACGCCGCTCGAACTCGCCTGAAATGAAGAAGTGGCCCTTGTTCTCGACGATCGGCCCGCCAACCGACATGGCGATCAGGCTCCGGTCCACGCCGGACGCTGCGACCGGGCCCGTCGGAAGCGAGAGATCGCCCATGAGTGCCTCGGCACGATGCACGGCCCCGACACGGACCCGCCAGTCGTTGGTACCGGAACGCGTCACGGCATTCATCACTCCGCCCGTGAAGCCTGAGAGACGGACGTCGAACGGCGCGATCAGAATCTCGTACTGGGCCACCGCGTCGATCGGGATCAGCTTGGCGCCCGCCTGCCCACCCGGCACGCCGCCGGCGGTCAAGCCGAACATGTCCTTGCTGACCAGCCCGTCGACCAGGATGGCGTTGTAGCGGTCGTTCTGTCCGGCGACCGAGAAGCCGCCGCTCTCGGTGGTCCTCACCAGCGGTGACAAGACCGCCAGCTGGGTGATGTCACGAGAGAGGATCGGCGTGGCATCCAGTACCCGCTCAGTGAGCCGCGTCGCCGGACCGATCTGGGTGGGGGTGAAGATGGTGGCCCGGTCGACGGCGACGTCGATTCCCGCCAGCTCTACCGCCTGCTCGGCGAGATACACCTCGAGTGTGTAGGTCTCGCCGACGGGAAGCTGTATCTGCTCGACAGCACTCTCCGAGTACCCGAGGTGCTGGATCGTCAGGGTATAGGGGCCACCCGGCGCGAGTAGCAGGAGGAGAAACGCACCCTGCTGGTTCGTGAGGCCCGTGCGTTCGGCGCCTGTATCCGTCTGACGGACCGTGACCGTGGCGCCCACCAACGGAGCCTCGTTCGTTCCGTACACGAACCCGCGGATCGCGGAGGTCGTGCGGGATTGCGCCTGGACGTGCGCGGGCGCGCCTGTGAGGATTACCGCGAGCGCGGTGAGTGCCACCAGAATGGTGCGCATGTAGCTCCGACACGGCCGGACGTGACCGTGGGTGTGACGGTTGGATGGGCGTGGACGGCCGCATAGTTATCGATCGTGATAGGCGGGAACGCAAGTCCTACTTATCCTCCGGTTCATGACAACCTATATCGATCAACCCCTCGCTCGGGTCGCTGAAGCGCTCAGGAGGCGAGACGTCTCCAGCCTCGAACTCGTTAAAGAGGCGCTCTCGCGACACCGTCGCAGCGGAGCCTCGCTCGGCGCCTATAAGTATATGGACGATGAGGCCGCGCAGAGTGCCGCCCAGCTCGCGGACGACCGCTTGGCGGACTCATCGGGGGGACCGCTCTGCGGCATCCCCGTCTCGGTCAAGGATCTCTACGGCGTCGGCGGCATGCCGACCTTCGCCGGCACCGCGCGGCGGCTACCCGTCGCCTGGGAAACCGACGCTTGGTTGGTCGCCCGACTGAGGGCCCAAGGCGCCGTGTTCGTGGGAAAGACACACACGGTCGAGCTCGCATACGGCGCTGTGGGTATCAACCCGCACTGGGGCACGCCCCGAAACCCCTGGGATGGGGACAACGCTCGCATTCCGGGAGGTTCTTCCTGTGGAGCGGCAGTGAGCCTCTGGGAAGGCTCGGCACTGGTGGCGCTCGGAAGCGACACGGGTGGCTCGATCCGTATTCCGGCGTCCATGACCGGCACCGTAGGCCACAAGCTCACGTTCGACCGCTGGTCAGTCGCCGGAGTGGTGCCGCTGAGCACCTCGCTCGACACGGTCGGTGCACTGACGCGCTCCGTAGAGGACAGCGTCTACGTCTTCGGAGCGGTGGATCCCGCATGGGGCGACCCGGAGGCCCTGCTGCGACAACTTTCGACGCTGGCGGCAGCCGGACTCCGCATCGCGGTGCCGAAGTGCGACATCTGGGCCGAGTGCCAGCCCGACATCGCGGCAGTCCTCCACGGGGCGCTGGACGATCTGGGCACGAAGGGGTGGGGCCGTCTCGCGGTCGACGGCTCACTGCTCGACGAGGCGGAGCACCTGTATATGACGGGCGGGATCGCCGGGGCCGAGTGCCGGGCATTTCTAGACCGTGACCTACCCGGTTGGCTTCCGCTCCTCCACCCCACCGTGGGCTCGCGCATCGAGCGCGCGCCCGCGCTCGACTCGGAGATGTACGCAGCGTCGGTCGCCGAGCGGCAACGTCTGATCGGGCGGGTGGACACGCTCTTCCAGGAAACCGACCTGCTCGTGCTGCCCGCCGCGATGATCACGCCGCCTCTGGTCTCGGAGCTGGACGACCTCTCTTTGTACGGCAAAACCAACGCGGCAGCGCTCCGGCCCACCTGCCCCGTCAACCTGCTCGGCTTGTGTGCGATCACGATTCCGGTGGGCCTGGATGAGGCGGGGATGCCGGTCGGCCTTCAGCTGGTGGCACCGGCGGGTCGCGACGAGATACTGCTGGGAGCCGCGCTCTCTGTTGAACGAGCCCTCGGCACCTCCGAGCAACGATTCGGGCGGCCGCCCCTACCCGCCTGAGCTCTGACCACACCTGCTCTCATTTCCTAGCCTGAGATCCGGCTCTTGGGTATCGTTGTGGGCTCTACAACGAAGGCTCGAGACAGGGAAACACGCGCGCCGGATGTCGACCAAACAGTCCAACGCAAACGAATGGGCCTTGATCCTCGGAGGTTCGAGCGGTTTTGGGCTCGCCACGGCTCACAAGCTCTCTCACCACGGCCTCAACATCTGCGTCGTCCACCGAGATCGCAGGGGCGCGATGAAGCGCATCGAGCCAGAATTCGATGCGATCCGTGCGCGTGGCGTCTCCCTGGTCACCTTCAACGCGGACGCCCTGGACGCGGACAAGCGAGAGCAGATTCTAGACGGCCTCGCAGAGGCACTCGGTTCGGACGGCCAGATACGCTTGATGCTGCACTCCATCGCGTTCGGCAACCTAAAGTTGATCGCTCCGGAAGCCCCCTCCGCCGACGTTGCCACGGAGCGCTTGGCTGAGGCGATGGGGGTAGACGCGCAGCAGCTAACGGATACTGTCGACGGTCTCTTCGAGCAGGACGTGCACGGCCTGCAAGCGCTCACGACCGCACCCGAGTACTCCTCTCACGCCTTCATCGAGGAAGAGGACTTGGCCCGCACGATTCACTCGATGGGCACGAGCCTGCTCGGTTGGACCCAAAGGGTGCGCGAACGCGGCATGTTCGCGAGCGACGCCCGCATTCTGGGGCTCACCAGCGAGGGCAACACGGTGGCGTGGAAGGGGTATGCAGCGGTCGCCGCAGCAAAGGTCGCGCTCGAATCAGTATCGCGATCCATCGCGGTCGAGATGGCGCACTTCGGGATCAGGTGCAACATCATCCAGGCCGGTGTCACGGATACCCCGGCGCTGCGCATGATCCCCGGAAGCGGACACCTGAAGGCGCAAGCCAGAACGCGGAACCCCTTCAAAAGACTCACCACTCCCGAGGATGTCGCCAACGTGATCTACTTGTTGTCCAGAAGCGAAGCTGCATGGATCAACGGCACCATCATTCGCGTGGACGGCGGCGAAGCGGTCTCGGGGCTGTCCCGATGAGCATGTACCTACATGCACTCGGGCATTTCCATCCCGAGAACGAGATCACGAATGACTTTCTGACCGAGTTGGACATCGGTACCGACGCGCAATGGATCGAGGAGCGAGTCGGCATCTTGAGTCGGCGAACGGTGATGTCGCTCGACTACATCAAAGAGACGCTGAATCGCGACTTCACCCAGGCGTCCGAAGCGTCGCTCTACACACATGCCGATACCGGTAGGCTGGCGTCGGAGATGGCCTTGAAGCGCGCGGGGCTGGAGCCCAGTGACATCGGGATGGTCATCGCGGGAGGCTGCAACCCCGAGTTCATGTCCCCGGCGGACGCGTGCACGATCGCGGCGCAGCTCGGCATCGAGGCAGCAGCGTTCGACCTCAACTCGGCGTGCACGAGCTTCCACGTCGCGCTGTATATGCTCTCCATGATGAAGCCCGAGGCGGTGCCGGAATTCGTGCTCGTGGTCACGCCGGAGACCGTTACCTGTTCGGTCGACTACTCGGATCGAGCCGGCGCGGTACTCTGGGGAGACGGTACCACCGCGGCCATCGTATCGACAAAGGTGCGCTCGCCCATCGAAATCCTCGGGAACACCATGCATTCGAGCCCGACAGGATGGGACAAGGTCACGATCCATTCGAACGAGCACTTCCGTCAGGACGGCCGCACGGTCCAGATGTTCGCCATCAAGAAGACGGTGCGCGTGCTCAAGGGATTGCAGCAGGAGTTCGCTGATCCCGAGCGGCGCCTCCACTTCGTGGGGCACCAGGCCAATTTGAGGATGCTCGATGCCGTTCGTCAGCGGTGTGATATCCCAGACGACCGCCATCACTACACCGTGGTCGACTTTGGGAATACCGGGGCCGCCGGCGCCCCGGGCGTGGTCTCGATGCGTTGGAACCAGTGGCAACCCGGCGACGACGTCGCCCTGGTCGGAGTCGGTTCCGGGCTTACCTGGTCGGGGCACCTTCTTCGTTTCGGAGAGCCTTCGTGAGATACGAGGAGTTTCTGGCTCGGCCGCATCTCACGAAGGAAGAGATTCTGGCGATGGCGTACGGACGCCTGCTCGACGATCCGCCGGAGGATTTCAAGACCCGACTACCCGCTCCACCCATGCTCATGATCGACCGCGTGGTCGAGATGACTGAGGACGGCCGCCAAGGGCGTATCGTGGCCGAGCAGGACATCAACCTCGACGACTGGTTCTTCCAGTGTCATTTTACTGCGGACCCGGTGCAGCCCGGTTGTCTCGGGGTCGACGCAGTATGGCAGCTCATCGGCCTCTACTGTGCATGGCGGGGAGCTATGGGTACCGGCCGAGCGCTCGGCTCCGGCGAGATCGAGTTCTTCGGGCAGATCCGACCCCACGACCAGGTCGTGCGCTACGAAGTCGACATCGTTCGCTACCAGCTTCTGCCGAGTTCGGGCTCTGCCGTCGCGATCGGGAACGCGAGGGTGCTGGTGGACGGCGAGGAGATCTACACGATCAAGCGCGCCAAAGTCGGTGCGTTTAAGAACATCGACTATCCCGACTATCCGTACCCGAGCGAGCATTCGCAGGGCGGGAAGATGGCCCCGGAATGAGCGACGTGGCCGCTGGCGTAGTGCTCACCCCCGAGGAAGTCCTGGCGATGCTTCCGCAGAAGGAGCCCTTCCTCTTCGTGGACGAGGTCGTGGAGGTCTCGGACGAACACATCGTCGCTCGCTTCACGTTCCGAGAGGACCACGACTTCTACCGCGGGCATTTTCCGGGCCGACCGGTCACCCCAGGAGTGATCCTGCTCGAGAGCCTGGCGCAAGTCGGGGTCGTCGCGCTCGGACTGTACCTGATCGCTCGTGACCAGGGCCGAGAAGCCGTGCTCGACGCGCTGGCGCTCTTCACGGATGCCAACATCGAGTTCACAGGCCTTGTGAGCCCCGGTGACCGGGTGACGATTCGCGCAACGAAGGTATTTTTCCGGAGGGGCAAGATCCGGTCGGCAGCGGAGATGACCCTCGATGACGGCACCGTCGTCTGTTCAGGAACGATTTCGGGTATGGGAGTGCCAAGGCAGTGAATCGACGTGTGGTGGTAACGGGAATGGGCGTGGTCGCCCCGAACGGGAACGGACTCGAGGCCTACGAAGCCGCGCTGCGCGGGGGACACTCGGGAATCCGAAGTATTCCCCTCCTACAAGAGCTCAAGTTCGGATGCACCGTGGCAGGAGTGCCACAGGATGCACACGCACTCGCGGACACATATTTCGACGAAGACGATCTGCTCGCGATGAACTCCAACCAGCGCTTCGGTTGCATCGCGGCAGTAGATGCGTGGACCGATGCCGGCTTCGAGCGCCCGGAGCACGGAGACGATCACGTGTATTGGGAGGCCGGGGCAATCATCGGCACTGGTGTCGGCGGTCTCGACACAGCCGGTGAGAAGCTGGTCCCCATGACGGACGCCGGTAGGGTGCGCCGCATGGGCAGCGCCATCGTCGAGCAGATCATGGGCAGCGGCATCTCCGCCAGGGTCTCGGGCATACTCGCGCTCGGCAACCAGGTCACCTCGAACTCGAGCGCGTGTAGCACCGGGGCCGAGGCGATCGTAGGCGGATACGAGCGCATCAAGAACGGTCTCGCCGACCGCATGATATGCGGCGGAAGCGAGGGATCCAGCCACTACATTTGGGCGGGTTTCGACGCAATGCGCGTGCTGGCCCGAAAGTTCAACGACGAACCCGAGAAGGCTTCACGACCGCTCTCCGCGAGCGCCGCTGGCTTCATTCCCGGCAGCGGCGCCGGAGTGCTGCATCTGGAGAGCCTCGAAAGCGCCCAAGAGCGCGGAGCGCGCATCTCCGCCGAAGTTCTCGGGGGCGCGCTGAATTGCGGCGGGCACCGCCAAGGCGGCAGCATGACAGCGCCGAACCAAACGAGCGTGCGACGCTGCATCCGTGAGGCGATCACGGACGCAGGCATCGAGTCCGACGAGATCGACGCCATCAATGGTCACCTCACGGCGACCGTCGCGGACCCCCGTGAGGTGGCGTCTTGGGCGGCCGCGCTCGATCGCACACCGGAAACGCTTCCGCTCATTTGCTCGACGAAGTCCATGATCGGGCACGGCCTCGGCGCCGCCGGCGCGATGGAGTCCGTCGCGACCGTCCTGATGTTGAAGGGTGGCTTCGTCCACCCGTCGATCAACTGCGAGGACGTGCATCCGGAAATTGAGGCGTATGCCGACTCGATCCCCCACGAGGTAGTGGACACACCGAATCTGCGTACGATCATCAAAGCCGGATTCGGGTTTGGAGACGTCAACGTGTGCGTGGTCTTCCGTAAGTGGTCCGCATGACCTTAGTCTTTACGATCCTGAATCGAACCTAGAGGAGCAACCACCCCCATGGATCAAGATGAAGTGCGCGCCAAGATCGTCGAGATCATCAGTACGTATGCCAAGGACAAAGAGGCCCTGGCGTCGGCGACGGACGATACGAACATCCTTGAGGACCTGAAGGTGAACTCGGCGCGGCTGGTGGACGTCATCCTCGACTTCGAGGACGCCTTCGATATCGAGGTCGAAGACGAAGACGCCGATAAGGTGAATACCATCGGAGACGCCCTCTCCCTCATCGCGGCCAAGATCTGAATACAAGTATGAGCCTGCCGGCACGGACCCGCTTCAGCCTCTTCGCGCAACGCGAGGTCGGAAGACTGTGGTCCGTCGTCTGGGTTCCGGCGTCCGTCTTCGTGCTCAGCGTCATCATGCGGTACCGCATCAGAGACGTCCGGGACCTTCGCCGACGCTTTCGCACGCTGGTCAAGGAAACCGACAAGCCGATCGTGATCTGCCCGAACCATCTGACCATGGTCGACTCGGCTCTGGTAGCATGGGCGCTCGGCGGGCCATGGTGGTTGGTGTTCCACTACCGTTGGGTGCCGTGGAACCTGCCCGAATACCACAACTTCGCTTCGGTGTGGGTCAGTCGTGTGGCCGCATGGGCGACCAAGTGCATCCCGATCGTGCGCGGCGGTGAGCGCGACCAGGTTTCGAAGGTGCTCAAGCGCATTCAGCACGTCGTTTCGCGCGGCGACACCGCCATCATCTTCGCGGAGGGCGGTCGCAGCCGTACCGGCCGCATTCAGATGGAGACAATCGCACACGGCATGGGCAGGATCATCAATTCGATCCCCGACTGCCATGCGCTGTGCGTATATCTGCGCGGAGACCGCCAGGACCGGTGGTCGACGATCCCCAAGCGCGGCGATTCGTTCTACGTCGACTTCGAGGTCTTCCGCCCCGAGTCCGAGAACTCCGGCATGCGCCGCTCGCGTGACTTCGCAGTGCAGATCGCGGACCGCCTGGTTCAGCTGGAGGAGAAGTACTTCGCGCGTCAGGCGACTGCCTGACACACCGTCAGCTACGAGATCGGCGCCCGCACTGCGGCAATCCACCGATCGACCCGCGACTCGAGGATCGAAAGCGGCAGTGCCCCACCGCCGAGCAAGGTGTCGTGGAAGCCACAAATGTCGGACGAGTCGCCCAGTGCCGTCTCCGCCTTACGACGTAGCTCCTGGATTCTGAGCGTGCCGATCTTGTACCTGGTCGCCTGGCCGGGCAGCACCATGCCCTCGGCCGTTGAAGAATTCGCCAAGAAGTACTGCACGGCCTCCTCCTCCGACCACCCCTTGGCGTGTAAGCCCCTGTCGACGACCAGTCGAATCGCCCTGCTCGGCGGGGCTCTTCAACTGATGCGTCGCTCCGATGGCCGTTCCCTAGCACGAGAGCCATACTGTGGCGGTCACACCGACAGCATTCGGTCCCCAACCGCTGAGGAACTCCATGAAACCGGGTCGCCTCTTCTCGATATCGATCGTGATCGTCGCTTCGGGGTGCGCCGGTGAGGCACCGACCCCGACCGCGTCCGCGTCCGGCATCTACGATCGTATCCTGGGCACAGGGTACTTCGACGGACCACTGGAGACCGGTGACTGGCGCACAACGCTGGTCGGACGCGAGCATGCACAGGCTGATCTGGCGGTTCTCGACTCCCTGCTAGAGCATCACTATGCGTACAACGACGCCGACGCGGTGGACGAGCATGCGCTGCTTGCCACGATTTCGGCCGAGCTTCCAGAACGCATCCGGGTGGGCGATCTCGCGATGCAACTGCAAAAGGCACTCGCGCTCTCGATCGACGGGCACGCGCCCCGCGTGTCGGGGCTGACCGCGGAGGGTGCACGGGAGCGGATCGAAGACAATCCCCCGGGGACGCACTACTTCCCCTTCGAGTTGCGGTCGACTGGCAGCCGTATCGTGGCCTTCGACGCGGGCACTCGGAGCCTCATAGACGCCCAATCCCCATACGTCACGGCGATCGACGGACTCCCGGTGGCCGATTGGATCGACGCGGCGCAAAGCATCATCGTCGCGGGCTCTCCCCAACTCAGGTGGCACCGAGGCTCGTGGCAACTCGGTAACATCGGATTCCTGCGAATCGAGATGGGCAGGCCCGCGGCGCCGACCGCCCGGCTCACTCTGACCGACGAGCGTCACACCCGTGCCGTCGAACGAGAGATCGAACTCGTTGGAATGTCTGTCGCGGCACGCGAGCGCTATCCGTTTGAGCGGGATGCACTGGCTCGGGTGCCGGATGACGTCGCCTACTTCCGTATTCGCCGGATGGAGAGTGATCCCGAATATATCGCTGGGCTCGCCGCCTGGATCCAAGAGAGTAGGAGCGCCCGGGGAGCGATCATCGACATTCGGGACAACGGCGGTGGAAGTCGCCTCCCTCTGCTCACGCTCCTACCACACGTCCTCGACGCCAACGCACTGCCTGTCGTCGTGACTGCGGGTAAGCTCCGGCTCCCTCCTGGTTGTCTCGCGAACAACTGCCCGCCGCCAGAGGACGGATATCTGGCGAACCGATTCATGCTTCCACTGCGCTCTCTCCCGGGCGGCTCCCCAGAGCGCGCGGCGATCGACCGATGGCTCCCCACCTTCAAACCCGAGTGGTCTCCGCCTCCGGAGACCTTCAGCGACTGGCACTTCTTGGTCATCGCGCCAGACGCAGATCCGATCTTCGCGGGCAAGCCAGTCGTAGTCTTGATGAACTCGGGCAACTTCAGCGCCTCGGACATCTTCCTGAGCGGATTCAAAGGACGGGACAACGTCACCCTGGTCGGCACAGCGAGCTCCGGTGGATCGGCGCGGCGGAGCGAGTACAGCCTACCGAATTCGAACCTGTCGGTGAGCCTCGCGACCCTGGCGTCCTTTCAGGCCCGCAACAGCCAACTCTACGACGGCGTGGGCATCGAGCCCGATGTGATGATGGAGGCCGAGCCTGGTTTCTTCGTCAATACGAGCGACGCGATGCTCGAGTACGCGATCGAGCGGATCCGCCGTGAGGGAAGGCGCACGCCCGGATGAGTGCCGAAGGCGCCTCGTCGAGCCGGAAGAAGATCCCAAACTATGTCTGGACCTTCCTCGCGCTGGCGGTCGGCTTGGCGGCAGGAGGGATCTGGCCCACCGCGCTGACGCCCGTGGCGGCGGCGACCGGGGCCCTGATCCGCATCATCGTCGCCTTGGTGCCGATGCTGATCTTGGTGGCGTTGAGCCCTGCCGTCGCGACTTTGATACGGAGGGGCCTCGCGGGCCGATTCGCCGGAGCCGTGGTGGTATGGTACGTAGGCACCTCGATACTCGCGGGCGCGATCGCGGTGCTTACCTCGGCACTGATCTTCCGCCTCCCATTCTCGACAGGGGGGCAGAACCCATGGGAAGAGGTGACCGGCATGCTGACCTCATTTGGTCAGGGCGGTGTTTCCTTCCCCCTGCTCGCGATCCTCGCGGGCGGCCTTCTGGGCTTCCTGGGCGGAAAACACGATGCGACCTATCGCAAACTGAAGTGGCTGTCCGACGGCATCGAGAACACCGGAGAGCGCCTCGCCTACGTCATGCTGCCTCTGATCCTCGCTTTCGGGGTCACCCTCGGGGTGCGATTCGGAGCTCGCCTGGGCGTCGCGCACTACTTGACCATGGCCGCATACACCGCAGTGCTGTGCACTGTTTGGTGGGCGTTCTACACATTCGTTCTCGTACGCTGGCTCGGTCGACGCGACGTCGGCCCCATTCTGCGAGACTACTACGTGCCGACCGCCGTGTTCGCGGCAGGAACGACTTCCTCGCTGGCGACCCTGCCCGTGAATCTGGCCAACGCCAAGAAGGTGGGTGTGCGAGACGAAGTCGCCGATTTCGTGATCCCGTTCGGTGCCGTCGCGAATCTCGACGCAAGCGCTCTCGCCTACCTGGCGTACGCACCCTTCGTCGTCTCGCACGTCTTCGGCCTCGAACTGAGTTGGCTGATGCTGCTCGCCGCGTGGCCGGCGGTCGTCGTCTTCACCATCGCCGCTCCGGGCCTACCCGCCGGAATGGGGACCGCGTTGTGGAGCGCGACGCTCTTCGCGAGCGTGCTCGGATTGGAAGGTCAGGCCCAGGGTGACTTCATCGCGACGTGGATCGCTCTCTCCGGGGGCGTGCCAGATATGCTGAGAACCGCGACCAATTGCACGGGTGACGGCTATTCGGCAATCATCTTCGACGCGCGCTTCGACGAGATCTCGGGCCAGCGCAGCCAGGACTCATCGTCCGCGTCTCTTCGAGACTCACCCCTCCAGAGCACTCCTTGCAAATGAAAGACACTCCGAGTCTGAAGGACGGTGCCCACCGCTTGGTCACCGTCAACGGCCGCGTCCAGCCAAATGAGCAGGTGCTCGTCGTGACGGACCCCACGATGCGACGCTACGCGGACCCCGTCGTCGAGGCCGCCCGGAGCGCGGGCGCTGTCGTGACGCTCACCATCATGCCGGTGAACCGGGCGGATGGGAACGAGCCGCCGGACCCCGTGGCACGCGCAATGCGCGAAGCGGACGTGATCTTCTCGCCCGTGAGCATATCGATCACCCACACGCGCGCGATGCGATCAGCTCTGGATGCCGGGGCGCGAGCTGTCCTCATGACCGCGTACTCCGACGACGTCATGACCAGCCCGGCCCTGCTCGAGACCGACTTCCCGGCACAAGAAGAGACATGCCACCGCATCGGGAGCGCCTTCAGCTACGGTGATTCCGTGCGGCTGACGTCCCCCGGAGGAACCGATCTGCGCTTCTCGATCGAGGGACGCATTGCCAATGTGCTCACCAACATTCCCAACCCCGGCGAACTGGCCCCCGTGCCCGACATCGAGGTCAACGTGGTGCCAGTGACCGGCAGCGCGGAGGGGGTGTTCATCGCGGACGCCTCCGTGCCCTACCTGGGAATCGGCGTCTTGCGGGAGCCGATCCACTGCTTGGTGGAGTCCGGCTCGATCACCGAAATGACGGGCGGCGCCCAAGCAAAGCAGTTGCTCGATCACCTACGCTCGTTCGACGACCCGGCTTGCTTCAATGTCGCCGAACTCGGAGTAGGTCTGAATCCGAACGCACGCCTGACCGGAGAGATGCTCGAGGACGAGGGCGTGATGGGCACGATCCATGTCGGTATCGGGACGAGCCACACGCTCGGCGGCGAAGTCGTAGCGCCGACCCACTACGATCTGCTCATGTGGAGACCGACGATCGAGGTCGACGGACGAGTCGTGCAGCGGGACAAAGAGATCACCGGGTGAGAGGACGGGCCCGATGAAGCGAGGCGCGAAAATACTCGTGCGCACCTGCGCCCGCGTGTCCGAGGGGGAATCGGTCGCAGTGGTGGCGGACCCCGAGCGTATGCCGATCGCGCTC
>Ga0315339_1001753_pt1 | contig 18108 bp, 15 predicted proteins | sample ASW17metaG_FD_204514 | JGI IMG/M metagenome (GOLD analysis project Ga0315339, IMG submission 204514) | Ammonia-oxidizing marine archaeal communities from Pacific Ocean, United States - ASW #17 | ecosystem: Environmental > Aquatic > Marine > Oceanic | place: USA: California | collected 2016-12-05
CAGATGTCTGACGCGGTGAGTGCTGGCGATGCACAAGCTGTAGAAGATGCGATCGCAGCGTGGCTGTCCGATCGATTCCGTCTCTGGATCGAAGCGCTCTGGACGCGTTGAGTCAGTCGATTCGGGCGTGTCGCCTGGCAGGCAGACTAGCTCGTCGACGTGCTGTTCTTACCGCGAAGAGAGACTGCCAACACAAGTGCAATGAGCACGGTGAGCAAGATCGGTGGGGACAGAGCAGAGGTTCCGAACAGCGCGTAGTCTTGATTGTTGAAGCCGCCCAAGGTGTCCACGCGCTCGATAAGCAGTGCGTAGCGACCGAGGACGGTGAAGCCAAACATGCTGCCAAACGTGATCATGAGGACGATGATCCCCACTCGCGAGACCCCTCCGAGGATCTTTGTGCGCTTGTACGTGAAAATGAAGTGTGCGAGGGCGCAGATGAGACCTACCACCATCACCGTGTTGGCGAAGGTGTAGAACACCTGCGTCTCTTCCACGGCGACCCAGTTGTCGCTCCAGGCCAGCTTCTCAGGATTCGTGAGCGGCTGCATGGCACTTGCCACCTGCAAGACGAGCTTGCTCTGGGTTTCGCCCGTGAGCTTCAGGGCGGCATAGACACCGACCATGACGGCGAGCGGCCAGCGTGGTGCCCAGCCATTGGGGAAGACCATGCGTGACAGAAGGAAGATGCTGAACAGAACGGCCACGCTTCGGAAGATGATGGCGTATGTGGGGTCAACGCCGTAGCCGCCAAGCTGCATGAGCTCTCCTGCGGGCAGCTGCATGGCGTGGTTAATGTGTACGTAGAGCGGCTCAAGGATGCCTTCGCTGTAGTACTGCAGAGCAAAGAAGGCGGTGCCTGCTCCCACGAACGTGTGCTCTGCGATCTTGTAGAAGGGGTTGTCCTTGTACAAGAAGCTGAATACGGACAGCGTCAAGAAGCAGATCAGCCAGCCGCCGAGCAAGTCCATTTCACCGTCCATGGTGAAGAACGGGATCGGTGAGGCCTCTTGGAGTGCGAGCATGGGGCGAATCATGCGTTTGCCTCCCTACGGCGTCCGACGAAGTAGAGCACGTTGCCGTAGATGATGAGGCCGATGATCAGGAGATGCGCCCAGGTCTGGATAAGCATCCGTTTCTGATTCGTGATGGTGACTTCTTCGAGTTGCGGTACGTCTGCGCCGACAAGTTGCAGGTACATCGTGGCGCCTGTGGCTGCGCCCAGGAAGCCTTTCAACTGTGTCGGGTAGTAGGCGAAGAGGTCAGGTGTTTGGACGGCAGTTGTTCCGGCGAGTATCGGGACGTCGTAGCGTCCGCCAGCCTGGGCAATCCACTCCAGAATGCCTGGGTACCCAGCGCTCATCGTGATCAGAAGGCTGATGCCTTCGAAACTGTTGCCGACATCTTTGAAGATGGGGAAGTCCGCCAGAGGCTTCCCGTCGCGATCATCCTGGATGTATGCCGAGGTGACGGATTGCCCGATCTGCCCCATGGCGACGTCATCACCAGGCTTGAAGCCGAGCTCCACCCAGTCGACGCCGTACTTTTTCTTGTAGAGAGGGGCGGCCTTCTCGAACTCTTCACGTGTGTATGGCGGGGCCGCTGGCCAGGTGGCGACATTGATCACGCGCATGTTGCGTTTGAGCAACTGGTAGATCGTGGCCTGATACATCGGCAGCAACTCGGCTGCGCTGGCCGGGTCGAAGTCGGCCGAAAGCAAGACGATGCTGCCTTCGTCGAGTTCTTCGATGGTGTCGTAATAACTTTGCACGTACTGGTTGACCGGCATCTCGGCTGCGATGCCCAGTGCGTAGAGCACGACCACCAGGATGGCAATGACAAGGAAGATCCAACGTCGGTCCAGGTCGAGCGCTTTGTCTGTGCGTTTGGCCATGATTATTCGGAGAGGTAGCTACGCTCGATGCCCAGCACGATGCGTAGGCCGGTGGCCAGCGTGCCGAGTGCGGCGCCCATGATGATGGCCTTCTGGCCCGCCGCATTGACGTAGGCCATCAGGAATCCTTGCAGCCGAACGGAGGTGTCGCCGATCCAGTCCGCGAAGGGGAAGAAGGACGGTATCGGGACCTGGCCGATCATCACCAGGGCTCCGGCCGTCAGCAGAAGGGTCGCTTCAAGCGATCGTGCACGGAAGGCACGGAAGGCTGCGGAAGCAATGTAGAACGCCAGGAGACTGAACATCGTGGCTTGAAGCGGCATGAAGATGCGCTTGTAGATCCAGTCGCGACGGATGTTCTCGCCCCCTGGGATGCCGAACCAGCCGTGGATTTCAGCAGCACCAATGAGCAGGTAGCCGAACAGCACGAGCAAGAGCAGCAGTTTGTACGGCCAGTCGGGATGGCGGGAACTGATCTGCTTCAGACTGATACGGACCAGATTGGAGATGCCCAGAAGAAACGCCACGCTGAAGAAAACAGTGCCCCAGGCGAGCAATTCGTCGTTGACTGCCCGAGACATGGGAGCTGGCGAGAAAAACGCCCATGTGATGGCGAGGCCGCACAGGACAACCAAGAGGATGGGGATCTCGCGCTTCACGTCTTGGCAGCCTTAGTTGGACTTGGGGGCGAAGAGCTGAAGGAAACTCTGGAACGGCGTCTCGGTATTTCCAACTGCGATTTCCGCCGAATACATGGTGGCTATCACGACGCCGATCACAATGGCAGCGATGGCGACGATCTTGGTGATATCCGCCCCGCGGATGGTTCCAAGCAGGCCTGGTTCGCGTGTCAGGTAAGCCGTGACGGCAAAGTATTCCTCGCCGATGATCGTGTAATCGCAAGCCGCCACGAAGAACGGCAACTGGTGTTGCTTGGCCGTGCCCGCCACCTGGATGGCACCGGTCGCGAATCCCGTTTCAGCAAGAATCAACGATTCGGCAAAGAACATACCGAGCATGAGATTTGCGGCGGGCTTCTCGCGATTCATGATGCCTGCGACACCCGCGCAGTACGCGAACTGTTCATTGGATAGATAGCGCACGTTGTCAGGGATAAAAGCATCCGGGCGCCCTGCATCGAGGCAGCCCTGCTTCACAGCTTCCTCGGCAAACGTCATCACCACGGAATCTTTGACGGGCACGATCAGGGGTGTGCCGAACTCGGCCGTCTTCTTGGCGACGTGCCGCAGGATCATCATCGAGTAGATGGTCTGGATTTCCTTGATCTCGTCGATGCCGGGTACGTAGAGCACCGGGCGTCCCATCTCTGTCGATCGCCCGATGGCTTCGTCAAGGGCATCGAGACCTGCGATGCGCCGGATGGGGATGTCCTTACCCGCCTTGGCCTGACGCTGAGCGATGAACATCACAAGGCCGAAAAAGACCACCGCGACGAGCGTGGGGATCTTCTGGTTTTCGATGGTGTGCCAACCTTCCCAACCTTCTTCGACTGAAGCTGGAGCGGCATCCTGAATCGTGAGAGCCAGCGTTCCCAACTTCGCAGACAGCGACCACCCGAGGGTGGAGAGCGAGTCGACAATCGAGGAAAGCAGGGCCATCGAGGGCATCAAATTCGTTCGTCCACCAGCTCGACGTTGGCTCGGGGAAGAGTCACATGCTCTCCATCTTTCAGGGTGACCGTGAGGATACGCACGGCTGCCTCGGTGTCCAGCTTATGAGGTTCCGCCGGAAGATCCGCAACGCGGCCTAGGGCGCCAAAATGTGGGTCGCGGATGATACGTACAGTGCTGTTGATGTGCATGAGCCCTGCATCCACCTCTGTTTCCTCAATTTGATGGATTTCGGAGGGGACGAGCACTTCCGGGCGCATCACCCCGGCTCGAATCTGGGTGGCGCCACTGACGGAGGCTGTCTGGCCGGCCTTGTCTGCCAGCAACCGATGGGTCTTGGCCGACATGGCCAGCTGCCCGAAGCCCTCGGTGACCACAAGAGTAAGGCCAACGGTCTCGTTGCCGGTGATGGCCACCCCCAGATCGTAGCCAAGCAATTCTTTGAGGTCGGCTGCATCAATGCCACCAATGACGAGCGCTTTCACGCCCTGCTGTATGCAGGCGCGCAGGGTGTCGAGTGGGGCGAAGGATCCACCAACGAGAATCGCCCCGCGGTGACTTTCCTTCAGGTCTGTGGCGAGCAGAGGACTGGTTGGGTCATCGCCGGCCATCGCGATCGGGCCACTGACTTCCGGTCCGATGCCAAAGATTCCCTGCACCATGGTGCCGCGTGAATCAACGTGCACGCCAAACGTGTCTTCAACCTCACTCACTATGCCGCCGACGTAGGCTTTCACTTCGACTGGAATCGGCTCTTCTCTGAAGATGGCCTGGCCAGACACCTTGGAGACAGATTCGAACACGCCTGCGGTTGGAGCCTCCGCAGTTTGCTTCATCAGTCCGAAAATACCTTTGCTGCGGGCAATGGCCTGGCCTTTGTCGACTTCGGACCCTTCTTCGACCAGGAGCAGATCTTTGATGTCTGCTGCAGCGACTCCGAGTTGGCGGGCAATGTTGCTCGTGACAACATTTCCCGGGAGGAGTGCCCGTGCGACGACAGTTTCAGGGCCGACTTCGTCGCCTTGCTTGACCAGTACCTCGCCTGGGATGGGAAGGATGCGGCTGCGGACGAAATCTGCGGCGTCGGAGACCTTGAGTCCCGGTGTGTAGGCGTGTCCCATGTCTCTCAGGTGCTCCGGGGATAGAGGTCAAGATTTTCGATCCACTCTTCGATGGCGCTGACACGCTCCTTCGCCGAGCTTGGAATGTGCAGCGGGCGGCCACGGCCATCCAGAAGGATGCCCACCTCGCCGCCCTCAATGGTTTTTTGAAAGGCTTGGCCTGGGCCAGCTCCCACATCCACGCCCTTTGAGGGTGTGATGTGGCAGTTGGCGGTCTGGCCGGGTGACAGTGCCACGCGTGTTAGCTCGCCTGGGGTGATGTCGAATTCCTGATTTCCTTCGGGGAGTTCGAGCCTCACGTGCGCCAGAGGTTTGTTGCCTTTGCTGGAGCCCACGGGGGCGATGCATGCGCCAAGGATGACCAGGCAGTCGCGTTCGAAGACTTCTGTGGCTGCTACCGGCTGCTCGCTGGAGAGCACTCCGAGCTGCGGCATCATGAAGATGCTGTCCACGGCCAGGGTGGTGACGCCCATGGGCTGGAAGCTGTCGACGAGCATCAGGGCTGCCTGGACGCGGCGTGGAGCGTGACTGAGAACTCCGCCTGATCCCACGACAAGGTCCAGTGCCATCATGTCCACGATGGTGTTGCCCGATCCGCTCTGATTGAATGCCTCGGAGATGTCGCGACTCTTGCGAACACCTTTGAGTTCCGTGGCGAACTCCTTGTGCTGCACCAAGGAAAGGCGAAGCGCTTCTCGAGCAAGCGCCTGCTCTACCTGCAAATCACGTTGGAGTGAAGGGATCGTGGTGGGCCTGACCATCTTGTTCTTGATGCGATTGCGCAATTCGCTTTCGTCGATGTCAAAGGGGACCCAGCGCAGCACATTTTCAAGGCCAGCCGATGCCATCACGTTGCTGATCGAATAACTCATGCCGAGATTGGCGGACACGGTGCGATTGAACGTGCCCTGAAAGACGCTGAAGACATCCGTTGTCGCACCGCCGATGTCCACTCCGATGACCGAGATGTCTCGTTGCTTGGCAATGGTCTGAATGATCAATCCGACTGCACCAGGTGTGGGCATGACAGGAGCAGACGTCCAGCTCTTTAGCTTGTCGTAACCGGGCGCCTGAGCCATGACGTGTTCCATGAACAGTTCATGGATCTCGTCGCGCGCAGGGTCGAGGTTCTCTTCGTCGAGGGTCGGTCGCAGGTTGTCCACGATGGCGAGGGCCGTCTTTTCGCCGATGGCTTCTTCGACCGCCGGCCGTGCTTCGACATTTCCGGCGTACACCACGGGCAACTCGTAGCTGGAGCCGAGGCGTGGCTTGGGGTCGGCGGCTCCGATGAGCTCGGCGAGTTCGGCGACGTGGCTGGTGGTGCCGCCATCGACACCGCCTGAAAGCAAGATCATGTCCGGGCGAAGGTGGCGGATGCGTGCGATCTGTTCGTGGGGTTGGCGCTTGTCGTTGCTGGAGATCGTGTCCATGACAATGGCGCCCGCTCCGAGCGCCGCGCGCTCTGCAGATTCTGCGGTCATCGAGCGCACGACGCCCGCCACGAGCATCTGGAGTCCGCCGCCCGCACTCGACGTGGACAGGTAAAGGTCGACTCCCGCGTCGCCCTTCTGCGGAACCATGATGAGGCCGTCCTCACCAATGATGGGGCGTTTGGCGAGTTCTTGAACCTCTGTCACGGCATTGACCACGCCAACTGTGACGTCGTCGAATGGCTTCTCCACGGTGGTGGGAGCTTCGCCGCGGACCTTGAGGCGATAGCCTTCGTCCGTCAGTTCGATGAGGATCGCCTTGGTCGTCGTGCTTCCGCAGTCAGTGGCGAGAATAGAGCGAATCTTTTCGGTCACGGCCTGTTCCTTTGTGCCTGCTCGTTGGCTTGATTTAAGAAAACGTGTCGTTCTTTTGTTTCTTGCGCTGCTTTTCGGCCTTCTTTTCGAGTGCCTTTTCGCGGCGTTGTTCTTTGCGCAGCTTGCGGTCGCGGATTTCCTCGGAGCGACGCACCTCTTCGGCTTCATCGATCACCCGGATGAGATCCGGAATGGTTTCTCGGCGCTCTAGCATGGTGGCCACTTGCTTGAGTCGTTCCGCCGAGAGCGCAATCCCCCAGATGGGAGCGATCATGTGGAGCATCGAGGAACTGACGGTGTTCATCGGCCTCACTGTCTCAAGGAACATCATCGCTGGTACGGCGAGGTTTCGCTTGACCACGGCTTGAGCCGCTTCCTCCATGAGCTTCTGGTCGTCGGCAGAGGTCGTCATCATGTTTTCGCCGTCGCTCTGTCGACGTAGCTCTGAACGCTTTTCCGGTCGATCTTTTCGTCGTGGACCTCGAAGCTTCGAGCGTTCGCAATGCCCACCGTGCGCAGGAAGAGCCCTGCGTCTCGCACGAAGCGAGATCGTGTGTGAAGCGTCGAGAGGTAGATGCCAAAGCGACTTGGCGCCACGTTGCGGACATCGGTCCAGGGCAGGTGGCGGTTGGCGCACAGCGGGCCAGATTCATGAGCGCCCGTTGCATCGAGGCTGTAGTGCCTGGGTAAGAACCAGGAACGTAGGCTGAGAGAGAGCAAGAAGAAGGCCAGGATGCCCAGGGATGCCGACCCGCTGTATTCGAAGGCGAGAGTGCTTGCGATGGCGAGCACGCCTACGAGGAGTACGGCCCGCAGGGGGTCAGAGGCCGCCGGGTGAACAGTCCACCGGAGATGGCCGTGGGACGCCGTGGGCGAGGAGGCCGTGCTCGTCGTGGTGCATGGCTCGCGGGATGGCTCCGGATCGATCTGGGAGAGCATCGCGGGCGGCACAACGTGATGCATGGCTGCTGTTCTCCACTCTGAAGGCGGCTCGAAACCTCGAACACTGTCCCGGGATCGGGGGTTCGAGTCCAGACAGGGCAAAAGGGGCCCGACATCCTACCGGGAGGGGTGGTACGCGGCCAAGCAGGCCTGAGGGCTCGCTGTGGGCCTCGGGCAGGCCAGCCTGTCGCTGGGTTGCAACGAGAGGCTGTGGGTGTGGATCATGCCGCTGTGAGCCTGACCGTCTGCATCATGACTCTCAATGAAGAGGCCAATCTGCCTCGGCTCTTCGCGTCCATCGAGGGACTGGGTGCGGAGATTGCCGTGTTGGATTCGCACAGCACCGACCGGACGCGGGAGATCGCGCGGGCGGCAGGAGCGCTCGTGCTCGAAGAGGATTGGCGGGGCTGGACGCTACAGCGTGCGCGCACCCTCGAGTTGGGCTCGGGAGACTGGATCCTTTGTATGGATGCAGATGAGTGGCTCGATGACACATTGCGTGATGCGATTCTTGCGGCCATGGCGGGGGCACCTGAGGACGTGGACGGTTTCGCATTGAACCGACGCACGCGTTATCTCGGTGGCTGGATCGATCATTGCGGTTGGTCGCCGGAATGGAGAGTTCGCCTGGTGCGTCGAGGGAAGGTGCAGTGTGTCGGGATCGATCCTCACGACAGACTGGAGGTGAATGGTCGTTCGGTGAATCTTGATTCCGGGCGCCTGAATCACCTGCCCTATCCGACGCTTGCCGCGCACATCAACAAAGTGAATCACTACACCACGGAAATGGCTCGCCAGAGGGCCGAGCGTGGCATGCGCCCAACACTGGCAAAGTTGGTGTTGCGTCCTGCATGGCGCTTTTTTCGTATGTACGTGTTGCGCCTGGGCTTCCTCGATGGATGGCGAGGTTTTGTCCTGTGTTCCGTGGGCGGCTTCTACGTTTTTCTGAAGTACGCGAAGCTACGCGAGTTCAGTCGCGCTTGCGTGTCTGACGACGACGTTTGACGCTTTGGTGAGCCTTGGGGGGCGTGCCGAGCAACTCTTGCTCGTGGACGTAGCGGTCTGCATCGGCTGCGCGTCGATTCGCCCGCGCGTCGACGGCTTCGGGCGTTGGAGTGGGCTTGATGAGGCACTGGGGGCCATGGCCGATGAGGTCTTCTCGCCCCGCAGATTTGAGTGCCTGTGAGACCTCAAACCAGTTCTCTGGTTTGAAAAACTGCATCAGCGCGCGCTGCATGCGCCGATCCTTGAGCTTGCGGGCGACCGGAGTCGGTTGCAGGGTGTGTGGATCCAGCCCCGTCCAGTAGACGGAACTGGCCAGATCCATGGGGGCCGGTATGAAATCTTGCACCTGGCGGGGTCGATAGCCGGCTCCTTTGAGGAAGACCGCCAGTTCGATCATGTCTTCCAGCGCTGAGCCTGGGTGCCCCGCGATGAAGTAGGGCACGAGGTACTGTTCTTTGCCTGCCTCGTGACTGACCGCTTCGAACTGCTCGGCGAAGAGCTCAAAGCTCTTCTGGGGCGGTTTCTTCATGGCCTTGAGAACCCGCTCACTCACGTGTTCAGGAGCCACCTTGAGGTGCCCGCTGACGTGGTGTGTGCTCAGCTCACGCAGGTATTCGGGCGAGCGGTTGGCAAGGTCCATGCGGACTCCCGAGGCGACGTGGACACGCCGGATGCCGGGGCGCTCCCGAGCCTCGCGCATGAGCTCGACGAGAGGGGCGTGATTCGTTTCGAGTTGCTTGCAGATGCTCGGGAAGACGCAGGAAAGTCGGCGGCACTTGGACTCTATTTCTGGCGATTTGCATCGCATGCCATACATATTCGCTGTCGGCCCGCCGATGTCGGAGACGACACCCTTGCTGCGCTCATCGGCTGCAACCTTGTCGACCTCTTCAAGTACAGACCGCTTGCTGCGTGACTGAATCACTCGTCCCTGATGTGTGGTGATGCTGCAGAAGGAACATCCACCGAAGCATCCACGCATGATCGTGATGCTTTGAGCGATCATATCTTCCGCTGGAATACGCTCCTTGTAAGACGGATGCCGACGTCGGGTGAAAGGGTGCCCGTAGGTCGCATCCATTTCCGCTTCGTTCAGTGGGAGCGCAGGTGGGTTCTGCACGACCGTGCGGTCGCCATGCCGTTGGACAAGACGGCGTGCATTGAAAGGGTTCGTCTCTCGATGAATCAGTCGGGTCGCGATGGAGAATGCGCGTGGATCGGTCTTGACGGCTTCGAATTCGGGAAGACTGACAGTCGCTGCATCGGGCCCATCCGGCTCGGCTGGGAAAGGGGCTTCCGGGTGTGGTGTGCCGTCGGCCAGCATGCCTTCGGAAAAAGCTGGGAGCGCCTGCTTCTTGCCTAGCATGTAGGCGGTCCCGCGAATGTCGGTGAGTTCTCCCACCGGTGTGCCTGCGTCGAGTCGCTCGGCGATTTCTGTAATCGCTCGTTCACCCATGCCGAAAACAATCAGGTCTGCCTTGCTGCTCACCAGAGCCGAGGGTTTGACGGTGTCGGACCAGAAGTCGTAGTGCGCGAGTCTCCTCAGGGAGGCCTCGACCCCTCCTGCGATCACAGCGACGCCTGGAAAGGCTTCGCGGCAACGTTGCGCGTAGACATTGGTCGCGCGATCTGGCCTGAGACCTGCCCGCCCGGCGGGCGAGTACGCGTCTTCACTGCGCGGCCTGCGGTTGGCCGTGTAGTGGTTGAGCATGGAGTCCATGTTGCCTGCGCTTACGCCAAAGCAAAGGCGAGGGCGGCCGAATACGCTGAAGGCTTCGGCAGAGTGCCAGTCGGGCTGAGCGAGGATCGCCACTCGCCATCCCGCGGCCTCGAGGGTGCGCCCAATGAGTGCTGCGGCGAACGAGGGGTGATCGATGTAGGCATCGCCTGACACGAGGACAACATCGACCGATTCCCACCCGCGCCGTGCGACGTCCGCCGCAGACATGGGCAGGGGGAGTTGCGAAGTGGGCGGGATGCTCACGGCCGGAGTCCGCCTCGGAGATGCAGGGGCCTGAGGGGCCCTCGGCCGCCTCAGTTAATCGATCGGCCGCGAGCACGACGCCGCCGGATGATGCGGCGGCCGCCCACGGTCTTCATGCGCGCGCGGAAGCCCGTCTTGCGACGCCGCTTGGTGTTGCTGTTGCGCAGTTTGACCTTGGTCATGAGATGGTGACTCCGTGTCCTGATCCTGATCGGGGCGCCACTGAGGCGACCGGGCATCCTACGGGAGGCGGGGGGAGCACTGCAACTGCCCGTTTACTCAGCTTGTGGGCTCTGGCTGTTCTTCATCGAGGCCCTGATCGAGGCCCTGATCGAGGCCCTGATTCGGGTCGACCGGGACGCAATGGCGATGCAACTGCGCCATCAGGACTTCAAGGTCTTCTGTGAACGGTGCCTCGACGACCAGGTCGCCCCATCGAAATCGCGCAGCATGAAGGGCTGGACGCTGAAGGACGGGGCGTTCGGGGCGCCCTCGCTTCCTGCGGTAGTCCAGCTTCAGTTGGCTCAGGAGCAATCGATCGTCCTCTCCGTAGAGCCGGTCGCACACGATGGGATGGCCAGCCAGCGCCAGGTGAGCCCGGACCTGGTGGCTGCGCCCGGTGTCGGCGGCCCACAAACGCAACAAGCTGAAGCCGCGCAGGCGTTCTTCCATGTGCCACAGAGTGGTGCATGGGCGGCCATGCCTGGGGTCGGCAATCATGCGGGCGTCGCTTTTGCGGCGCTTGCCCAGGGCCGTGTCGAACTGCCCTGAATCCTCCCGCAGAGCTCGGCGGATGACGGCTAAATATTCCACGCGCGCCTCGCCAGACCGGAAAGCAGCCGAGAGCCGGCGTTCGGCCTCCTGATTTCGCGTGGTGATGACCAGTCCCGAGGTGTCCTTGTCGAGGCGGTGCCCGGGGCGCAGCCGTCCTCCGTCGGTCTGCAAGGCAGCGAGCTTTTCGAGCACCGAGCGGCCGGACCCCACCCGACTCGCGTCGAAGGGTAATCCGCTTTGCTTCGAGGCGATGACGCAGTGCTTGTCTTCGTGGAGCATGGTCAGGTGATCATGTTTGGGAGTCCGGGCGAGTTGGTCCAGCGAGATGCTGGATGTGACCAGATCACCTGTGCGCAGAGTGATCGAAGGGCCTGCTAACTCTCCGTTCAACTGAAGATTTCCGTCTCTCGCAGCCGCGCCGACGAGTTGGCGGTCTAGCGGGCCGGCCTGCGCATCCAGGAATTTCATCAGCGACTTGCCGTGATGCTCCCGAGTCACCTCGAGATGGACACCGTCTCCACTTAGCTCAAGGGAGGGGCCACTCAAGTTCTTATCTCCGTTGCCATCCCCGTTTGCTCTCATGACTTGTTTGCCTGAATCCTTCAAATCTCGCCCACTGAATCTTGCCCACTGAATCTTGCCCAAAGGTAGGGCGGTCAGGGGGCGATGTATAGGCCCCACAGGTTGCTCACTGTCTGAAGTGTGCCTTGAGCATCTGTGGTGACGACCTGAGTCGGGAAACGTAAGCCCAGCAGGGTCGATTGATTGGGGATCGTCTGCGTGAAGCTGAAGTCGCCGGCCGCATCCAGCGGGAGGAATCGAATGATCGAGGGAGGCCCGGGGAACGCCGTCAGCAGAAGGTTGTCGACGGGCGTGAACATTTCGACTGCGGCCACGACGAGATAGACATTCGTGTCAGCAGGAGGCCCGTCGATGGTGAAGTCGAGAGAGGCTCCGATGGACGCGGGGTTTGGTGAGGTGGTGAGTTTGGTCACCCAGGTCGGGTCGTGCACGACTTTCAGATCTGAAGTCGTCCCTGCCGGAATCTCCACACTCAGCGTGCCGTTGCCAGTTGGTCCACCCGTGGGATCGGAGTCGACCAAGGTGACCAGGGATCCGACGAGTGGGACTTTCATGTAGCTGGGACTGTCAGGGAACCCGGTGAGGTAGAGGCGAGTGGGATTCAGTCCGGCGTTGGTGACCTGGACTCGGTACGGCATGGCCCCGGAAAGCCCCGCGGCGCTGACATCTACGTGCAACTCGTCGGCATTGGAGACTTCCGAGATCGTGATCAGCTTGGCGGCTGTATTCACGGTGGCATCGAGGTATGTGAACTCACCTTCGGTGTCTTGCACCGTCGAAGCCCAGGAGACGGCAGCACTCAGATCTTGCTGGGCACTGAAGTCTGCGGGCTCTCGATTCGCAGTCTTTCCATCGAAAAAGTCGAACAGATCCGCTTCGTCCAGAACCTCCCACGAGTGGGTGCCGGACACCGGGGGGATGCCTGGAATCACTGTGCCTGACATCACGACCTTTTCCGTGGTGGCTCCAACCGCCTGTAAGGTGGTGTCGAGTTGTTCGCAGAGGATGGGGACCTGGGGCAGCGTGTCCTGATCGTCGTAAGTGATGTACGTCGGCACGGACCCAAGGTTGGTGGCCATGCTGAGGGATGTCAGGGCGACAGCCGAGCTCAAGGGTGGATAGCTGGCGGTGTCGTCATGCAGCAGACTGGAGGCTTGGTATGCGAAGAGCTCTGTGCTGGGCGGTCCGTCAAAATTGAACGGGTTCTCCATCCACATCTGCAAGGCGGAATCGGCCATGGTGTACTCCATGACCCAGTCGCCGGTGCAGGAGACAAGACCCAGTGCGGCAATCATGATTCCGGATGGATCGCGGTGGCGCGCGGCGAAGTTTGCGCTGATCGCGGCTCCTAAAGAGAAACCAACCATGTACAGCCGGTCAGGATCAACATTGTGATTGTCGATCATGTACTGGATGGCTGCATACGTGTTCTGTTGTGAGATGGGTGTGCCGAAAAGCTGGTCGTCAACGCCTGTGACAGAGACGTAGATCCAGTCGCGCGCGTTGGCTTCTTCATCCAGGGTCGAGAGCCCGGCCGGGCTGCTTGCTGATGCGCCGAAGCCGTGATAAGCGATGACCATCGGATGGGCCGGGCCGAACAGCGTGTAGCCATCAGGCAACTGATAATGGATCAGTTCGGCAAAGCCCGTTCCCGTGAGTTCACTGGGGACCCACTTCGTGGTCATGGTCGCGGCGAGGGTGCCACCACTGTCAGCGGGCGCGCCATAGGGTAGGCGGTCCGCATAGAGCATGCTGTTGCGCGGCGAGTCCGCCGTGATGGGCGGCAAGGGGGGGAATCCCAGTGTCCCGGTGATGGCAATGCGCTGCTGGCGGGCACGCTCGTCGAGCGCGTTGCCGTCGAGGGGTGTGCCCGGCACCTGGGGAGCAACGCCCGATGCGGTGGACTGAGCGCTGGCCGAGGCCAGAGCGGCCCAGAGCGTGATCTGCACGGCGAGGATCAGCAGGGAGCGGGCCATGGCGTCTTGGGCGTTTTGAGCGGAGGTTTCAGTAGGCCCCAGTCCCAGTCTAGGAGCGGCGCGTGCCGCTCGAATCGGGAACAACCTGAACCGAACTGGGGGTACTTTGAGTTTACGTTCAGTTTCCTGGATCTGCCAGATGCACCCGCTGAAGGGCTCTGAGCAGCCTCTGGGTACCTTTTAGTCGCCCGGACCCCGAGAGTTCCCGAAAAGCGCGCTGTTTGGGTGGCCCTACTGAATGTCGAGGCTGAAGGGATTGGTGGTGTCTGTGATCCAGCCAACCGCCGGAACCACCGCGCCCTGGAACGAGAGCCGGGTCCCCAGAAGCGTCGGGTCATTGGGCATGGTCACCGTGAGTTCCAGGTCGCCCTCGGCGTTCAGAGGAAGGGGGTGGAGGAGCGCCGGGGGGAAGGGGGAGACGGCAAGCATGACGCCAGGTCCCACGGGGATGAGTGCTTCGTGACTCGAGAGGATCATCCACAAGGTGGCTGGTCCGGTCGGGGAATGGACCCAGATGTCCAGGTCCTGGCCAGGTGCCACAGGATCCGGGGACATGTTCAGCGTGGTGCTCCAGGGCCCTTGCTCCGCAAGGAAATGCACGCTGCTGAAACCGGGCACGTTGACCGAAAGGCTGCGGCCTGCGGGATCCCACTTGGCACCGAGAGCGAGTTGACCGTTTGAAGCGTTGACGAGGTATCCCGGCAGATGGGAGTCGTCCTGGATGGTCAGCTTGAGGGGATGCGATTCGGCCGCGGTGGCGGAAATCTCAACGGATCCGTTGCTGCCAAAGGAAGAGATGTTCAAGTTGAACAATGCACCTGCGAGGTTCGTACCGCCTGTCAGTTCAATCGACCGGTTGTTCGTGTTGATGGAGGCCGTGACTTCCGTGAAGGCATTCGCGGCGACTTGAGTCGCCTGCAGGTAGGAAACGGCGGCACTTTCGTTCAGCAAAGCATGCACGTTGTCGGGCTCGCGGTTTACCTCTCGCCCCTCGAAAAAGTCGAACATCAACACCGGATCCATGACGGCCCATGAGTGTGTCGCGGGAAGGCCAGTCACCGGATGCACCGTGTCTCTCTCGGGCACAGAGGCATATTCGCCACCTCGTGCTTCGAGGAAGTCGACGAGGGACTCGCTTTGCGGGGGCAGATAGGTCAAGGAGTCGTCCACATCCCAGCTGATCCAGACTGGAATGCGGTCGAGATTCCAGGCCAGGCTGCGGTTTGGCACCAGAATGCCCGTCGTCGGAGGGTAGCTGTTCATGTCGTGATAGAGCCCGGAAGCCTTCTGGTAGGCAAAAAGGTCGTTGATCGGCGCTTTTCCAAAGTTGTAGGTGTTGGTCATCCAGTCCTGCACCGCAGGCTCTTTGATGTAGGTCATGGTCCAGTCGAAGGACCCAGAGATGAGTCCCACGGCGGCGATCATGATGTCGTTGGGATCGAGGTGTGTGGCGGCGTAGTTGGCCGTGACACCAGCGCCCATGGAAAATCCAACCATGTAGAGTCGGTCCTCATCGATGCTGTACTGATCGAGCATGTAGTGAAGGAGAGCATCGACATTGCGCTGGACGATGTCGGTTCCGAAGAGCTGGTCATCGACTCCTGTAACCGAGAGATAGAACCAGCCGCGCTGTGCGCAGAGTTCGTCCAAAAGAGTTTGCGAGGAGACGTTGGAGGCAGAGCTCCCGAAGCCGTGGTAGGCAATCAGCATCGGAACCGGAGCGTTGTCGGGTTCGTAGTCCGGAGGGATCTGGTAGGTGTAGTGCTCGTGGAACCCCGTGCCGGTGTAGCTCTTGTCCAAGACGGCGTCGACCGGTGAAGTCCCGGTGACAGCAAAGGTCTTTTGTTGTGAGGGAGAAGGTCTGACCTCGATGCGGTCGGCGTCACGCATCGTGTCGCGGCGAAGGCCGTTTCCCAGCGGGGGGAGCGCGGGAAGGCCCAACTGTGACGTTGTGGTCGAGGGCCCCTTGGGGGCGGAGGGCTGGGTGTTCGTGCCTTTCGACTGCTGTGCCGTGGTGGTGGAGAGGGGCAGCAGCAGGGCGGCAATCACAAAGACGACGTGTCTGGGGCAGCGCATGATGGAAACCGAGAGAGGCGAGGACTGAAGCGTCGCCTCTCCTATCGTCGTCAGCGGGAGTTTCGCTTGAACCTCTCAAGGGCGAATTCCCGCTCGGAACCTGGGTTCAAGCTCTCGAGAGGCACTTTGGGGCCTTTAACCGCCTAGCTGTTGAAGCCTTGTCTGGGCATCCCAGGCCTTTTCGGGCGGCAGGGCCAGCAATTGCCGGTAGATCTGGGCGGCCTCTTCGGGGCGCTGAATTTCTTCCAGGCAGCGGGCCCTCTCATAGAGGGCTCGTTCCAGACGGGCCGTCTCCTGGGCCAGCTGAGAGGCTTGCTCGAGAAACGGAAGTGCCTCTGCCGGACGGCCCCTTTCTCTCAGCAGCATGCCTGCGTTGAGACGCGATCCCACGTGCAGTGGGTCGAGCCGAGCCACCGCTGTGTATCCCTCCAGAGCTTCGTCGTGGCGTTCCTGAACCATGCGCAAAAAGCTCATGTCAAAAAGGGCTGCCGTGTTTTCTGGCTCGGCGCTGAGGACTCGCTGCAAGCTTGCTTCGGCCTGATCAAGAAAGCGCGTCTCCTGTTTTACGGAGCGATAGAGATCCAGGAAAATCTTTGCGACGCCAAGCGCGGCGGTCGTGTCGTCAGGGTTTTTTGCCAGGCGCTCGCGGTAGCGATTGAGGTACTGATGAATGCGTTCAAGATGTTCGCTTTGCTCCTGGTGTTCACGCGCTGATTGCTGCTCGCCTTGTTCGATCGCCAGCTGAGCGAGACTGTAGTGGGCTTCTGCAGCGAGTGGGCTCCAGCTGTCGGCCTTCAGATAGGTTTCGTAAGCATTGCGGGCGAGGGGGGCATCTCCCTGAAGTCTGGCGGCACGGCCGGCGACGAGAACCAGGAAGGGAAAGTCCGTTGCCATGAGGCGCCCGCTGTCGATATGAGCCTGTGCCTCTTCAAGCCGCCCGAGTTGGAGAAGTGCGTCCGCCGCCATGCCGTGAGCACGGCCGTTGCCGGGGTGAAGCTCGATCTCGGAGCGGAACGACTCGAGCGCCCTTTCGTTGTTCCCGAGGTCTGCGTAGGCGAGGCCGCGGTAATGGAGAATCCCCGGAGGCGCCATGTCCGCCGAGATCAGCTGATCTATCGCAGTCAAGGCGGCCTGAGGGCGTCCGGAGCGCAAGGCGTCGAGCACTGTGGGGATGTCACCCTCGATGGAGCGCGGGTCATAGGGCTCCGCGGCCGAGGGGCCGCAGGCCAAGGTGGCGAGCAGCACCGCAGCCGGCAAGATCAGAGGGCGGCAGACGAGGTCGTGGAAGCTCAACGGGCGCGATTCCTGAGAGGTGAACTCGAAATGATGCCGGATCCCTGGCGAACCACCAGGCTTTGGCCCGCACGCAGGCGGTTGCTGTCGAGCTCGAGTTGTTCAAGGTTGCCGCCGGGCCAGAGTACCGAAGCCGAGAGAATCTTCTCGTCCGGTGGCAGCGTCAAGTAAAGGCGGGTGTCGCCGTGGCTCTGAAAGCCTGTGGCAGCGGTCTTCTGCGCCACGCGTTTTCCGGCGCTGGTTTCGAGCGTGAACGTGGCGCCGTAGGCGTCGGGCCCGCTGCGTGCATCACCCTCGAGTGTGACCACCATCTGGCGTTCCGAGGCATTCGTGCCATTGAGAAACAAGCGCGGAGAATCATCGAGACGGAGGACAAGCAGATCGAGATCTCCGTCGTTGTCGACATCGCCGACGAGCGCTCCTCGACCGCGGTGTGTTCTGAGGTCGGGGAATACGTTGCTACCCAGTCGGCCTCCGGGCTCACCGAGCAGCAAGACGAGGGGTTGCGCATAACTGCTCGATGTGTCCGGCTGGTCAGCCTGCGGGTACACATGCCCATTGCTGAAGAAGAGGTCCGTCAGCCCGTCCGCATTAAAATCCCTCATGTGCACGCCCCAGCCGAGAAGTGGGCGACTTGCCGCGGTCAGTCCGATGCCTGTGGACACGTCGCGGAAGTGGAGCTCGCCTTCGTTGCGATAGAGCGTGTTGGATTCGTCGGAAAAGTTGGTGACCACAAGATCCAGGTCGCCGTCTTGGTCCCAGTCTGCTGCATCGACGCCCATGCCGGCCTGAGGGCGTCCGGAAGCATCGCTGACGGCGCCGGACAGCGCGCCGAGCTCTTCGAAGTGGCCGGTTCCGTCATTGCGAAAGAGGAAATTGTCGACCGAGTCATTGGCGACGTAGAGATCCACGTCGCCATCGATGTCGAGGTCCATGAAAAGGATGCCGAGCCCATAGGAAGGAGGAACGGATGCGAGCCCCGCGGGTTCGGTGGCGACTTCGAACCACGGCGGCCCGTTGTGCAA
>Ga0315339_1001754_pt1 | contig 18097 bp, 14 predicted proteins | sample ASW17metaG_FD_204514 | JGI IMG/M metagenome (GOLD analysis project Ga0315339, IMG submission 204514) | Ammonia-oxidizing marine archaeal communities from Pacific Ocean, United States - ASW #17 | ecosystem: Environmental > Aquatic > Marine > Oceanic | place: USA: California | collected 2016-12-05
GACTTTATTAATTATAGGAGTATTTAAAAAAAATAGCTCAAATTTAATCTATAATTTGAGCATTATATCCTTATTGGGTTGTTTGGCTTTGATTTTTAATTTTCCTATAAGTAAAAATGTGGAATTATTTAATAATAGTTATAAAATTGATTATCTATCTTCATTTATGAAGATATTAACAATTTTATCAGGAATTTTTGTATTACTTTCATCTAGTAAATATATCCAAATAATCAAAATAAATAAAATCGAATATCCAATCTTAGCTTTGTCATCAATACTTGGAATGATGGTAATGATTAGTTCAAATGACTTAATTTTATTTTACATAGGTTTAGAGTTGCAATCTCTAGCTTTATACGTCCTAGCTTCTTTTAATAGAGACAACGCACTATCCTCAGAATCTGGTTTAAAATATTTTGTTTTAAGCGCACTATCTTCTGGCCTTCTTCTTTATGGTTGTTCATTAATATATGGTTTTTCTGGTTCAACAAATTTTAATTTAATAGCAGAAAATATAAACCAAAGTAGCTATGGATTAACTTTTGGAATAATTTTTATTATTGTTGGATTAGCATTTAAGATAACAGCCGTTCCTTTTCATATGTGGGCACCAGATGTTTATGAGGGATCCCCAACATCAGTTACTATTTTTTTTGCTATGCTACCAAAAATTGCTGCATTAACAGTATTTATAAGAATTCTATATGTTCCATTTTTAAATATTATAGACCAATGGCAAATTATAATTGTCTTTCTTTCAATTGCTTCCATGTTATTTGGAGCAATTGCTGCAATCGGACAAAAAAATCTTAAGAGATTAGCCGCGTATAGCTCAATAGGGCATATGGGTTATGCTTTAGCTGGTGTATCTACCGGAACTAACCAAGGAATACAAAGTTCTATAACTTATATTTCAATTTATTTGTTTATGAATTTGGCGTTTTTTAGCTGTCTTTTTATGCTAAGAAGAGACGAAAAATATTTTGAAAATATTGAAGATCTATCAGGATTATCAAAAAATCATCCACTATTATCATTTTCATTTCTAATCGTATTATTTTCACTGGCGGGTATACCACCATTAGCTGGTTTTTTTGCTAAATTTTATATTTTTTCAGCGGTGATAGAAGAATCAATGTACTTCTTGGCTATAACTGGATTGCTTTCAACTGTTATAGCTGCTTTTTATTATTTAAGATTAATAAAGGCAATTTATTTTGACTCTGAGAAAGAAAAATACGAAAGCAATCATAATATCGGTTTAAAAATATCATTAGTTTTTTCTTCAATATTTATTCTTTTTTATTTCTTATATCCCAGCCCTTTAATTGAAATAATAGAAAAAATAAATATTATTTAATGAATTTTAAAAAATTTTTTTATAAAAAAGTTAACAGTACAAATGATTTAGCAATTAAAAAAATTAAAACAGGTTTTGCTAAAGGTATAATTATTGCTGATTATCAAAAAAAAGGTAGAGGTCAATACGGTAAGAAATGGTTATCATTTAAAGGAAATTTATTTATGACTATTTTTTTTGAAATTAAAAAAAATATAAAGTTTAAAAAAATTATTACTTTAAACTGTAAAATAATAAAAAAAACATTACTTCAATATTTTAAAAAAGGTATAACTACGAAATATCCAAATGATCTATTTGTTAATAAAAAAAAAATTTGTGGAATACTTCAAGAAATTGTTTTTAACAAAAAAGTAAAATTCATAGTAATTGGAATTGGAATTAATTTAGTTAAAGACCCAATGATAAAAAATTATCCAACTACTAATATTTTGAAAGAAACTGGCATTAAAGTTAAAAAACTGCATTTAATTAAAAATATAGAAAAAAACTATATTAAAAATTTAAAACTATTTGCATAAAAAATTGAATTGATTAAGAATATAAAATGTACTTTATTGGAGATATAGGAAATACTGAGGTAAAAATCTGTGTATATTCCCAAAAAAAAAAATTAATAAAAAAAATAATTTTAAAGTCTAACTTAATAAACAACAATTATCTTAAAAAAAATTTAACCTTTATCTTTAAAAAAAAAATAATTATAAAAAAAATTATTTTCAGTAGTGTTGTTCCAAGAATATTTAGATTAATAAAAACTTTTTTATTAAAAAATTTAAAATTAAAATGTTTTGAAATAAAACAGTTGAATATAAATAAGTTAATCAAAATATCGGTTAATAGAAAGCAAATAGGATCCGATAGACTTTGCAATGCAATTGGAATCAATGACAACAAAAATAACTATATTATTGTAGATTTTGGAACAGCCACTACTTTTGATGTTATTATTAAAAATAAATATTTAGGTGGCATTATTGCACCTGGAGTGTCACTTTCTCTTAATACATTAGCTTCAAAAGCTTCACTTATACCTTCTTTAAAATTAAAAAAAGTTAAAAGTATTTTAGGAAAAAACACTATTTCAGCTGTAAGATCTGGTTTTTATTGGGGTTATATTGGATTAGTGGAAAATATAATTGATAAAATTTCTAAACAAACTAAAAAAAAATATAAAGTAATTTTAACAGGTGGTTATTCGCATTTATTTATTAAATCTATTAGACAGAAAGCTTTTATAGACAAAGACATAACTATCAAAGGCCTTTTAAAAATTACTAAATTATTATGAAAGACGAACTAATATTTTGTCCATTAGGTGGATCTGGTGAAATTGGCATGAATATGAATTTGTATTCATATGGAAAACCTGGTTCACAAAAATGGATTATAGTTGATGTTGGCGTTACATTTGCAGATGATAGTTTGCCAGGAATAGATTTAATATATGCTGACCCAGGTTTTATTGTTGATAAAAAAGATAATTTATTAGGCATTGTTTTAACCCACGCACATGAAGATCACATTGGCGCAATAACTTATGTATGGAAAAAATTAAAATGCAAAATTTACGCAACTCCATTTACCGCAGCGCTTGTTACTGAGAAATTTAAAGAAAAAAAAATTGATATAATTCCTTATTTAAAAATTGTTAAGCTAAATGGAATAATCAATCTTGATCCTTTTAAAATAGAGTTTGTAACTTTAACACACTCAATAATTGAACCAAATGGCTTAAAAATTGACACTCCGGCCGGAACTATTTTTCATACTGGTGATTGGAAAGTTGATCCCAACCCTTTAGTAGGTAAAAAAATTAATGAGGAAAAACTAAAAAAAATTGGAGATGATGGTGTCCTAGCCATGATATGCGATTCAACAAATGTTTTTAGTATAGGAAGAGCTGGATCAGAAGCAGACGTGAGAAAAAATATGCTTAATGTTATGTCGCGTCAAAAGAAAAAAATTTTAGTGACTTCTTTTGCATCTAATGTAGCTAGAATGGAAACTGTATTTTTTTGTGCGGAGAAAATAGGTCGGCATATATCTTTAGTTGGTAGATCCATGCAAAGAATATATAAAGCTGCTAGACAGTGTGGTTATCTTCAAAATGTAATAGAACCCATTGACCCTCGAGATACGAAAAAAATAGCTCGAGATAAAGTTGTTTATCTCTGCACCGGAAGTCAAGGCGAACCAATGGGTGCATTAAATAGGATTTCAAACTTTACACATCCAGATGTGTTTATAGAAAAAGATGACACAGTTATATTTTCATCAAAAATAATACCAGGCAATGTTAGAAAGCATTATAATGTTCACAACAAACTGTTAAAAGATGGCATTAATGTAATTACAGAAGAAACAGAATTTGTTCATGTCTCTGGGCATCCAAATAGAGAAGATTTGAAAGATATGTATAATTGGATTAAGCCTAAGTCCCTTATTCCAGTTCACGGTGAACACAGACATATGAAAGAACAAATAAATTTTGCTTACGAAATGAAAATTCCACATCCTGTACAAGTAGAAAACGGTGATATAGTAAAAATTTTTCCAGGCGAAAAACCACATGTTTACGATAAAGCCCCAAGTGGCAGATTGTGTGTTGATGGAGAAATTTCAATAGAAGAAGATTCAACAATTATTAAAGAAAGAAAAAACCTGGCTAATAATGGATATGTTGATTTAACTTTAATTATTTCAAACAAAGGAACATTGCATAGTAAACCACTTATTAATATTAAAGGTTTACCAATTTTTGAAAAAGAAGAATTTTTTGATGGTTTAGAAGAGGAAATATTAAAGCTTACCAAAACATTTTCTTTAAAAAATACCAAACAAAATGAAAATTTAATTGATGGACTAAAAAAAACGTGCAGAAAATATACAAAAGAAAAAACTGGAAAAAAGCCAATAACTAATATTAATGTGGTAAGAATATAAGAAATGCTCTTTTCAAAATCATTTATACCAATTTTAAAAAATAATCCTTCTGAAGCAGTGATTAAATCACATCAATTAATGCTTAGAGTGGGAATGATAAAACAATCTTCAGCCGGCATATATTCATGGTTGCCACTTGGATTTAAAGTTATGAAAAAAATAGAACAAATTGTTAGACAAGAACAGGATAGAATTGGTGTTCAAGAAATTTTAATGCCCACAATACAGTCTAGCGAAATCTGGAAAGAAAGCGGAAGATATGAAGATTATGGTGAAGAAATGTTAAGAATTAAAGATAGGCAAAACAGAGAAATGCTCTATGGACCAACTAATGAAGAATTAATAACTGACATATTTAGAACAAGTATAAAATCTTATAAATCTTTGCCACAGTTGCTCTATCATATTCAGTGGAAATTTAGAGATGAATTAAGACCCAGATTTGGGATAATGAGATGTAGAGAATTTTACATGAAAGATGCATACTCATTTGATTTAAATGATGAAGAAGCAAATTTTTCATATAATAAATTTTTTCTTTCTTATTTACGAACTTTTCAAAGATTAGAACTATCCGCAATACCTATGGCCGCTGATACAGGACCGATTGGAGGTAATTTATCACATGAATTTATTATTCTAGCAGAAACTGGAGAAAGTAAAATTTATACTGATAAAAGAATATTTGATGTTAATAGCGATAAAACAAAGTTAGAAAAAAATTCATTAAATGAATTAAGAGAAAAATATGAAAAATTTTATGCTGTTACAGATGAGAAATTTAAAAAAAATGAATTTGAAAAAAATGTGCCTGAAGAATTTAGACTACATGCAAAAGGAATTGAAGTTGGGCATATTTTTTATTTTGGAGACAAATATTCAAAACCCATGAATGCATCAGTAGATTCTCAAGGAAAAAAAGAATTTGTTAAAATGGGCTCATATGGAGTTGGCGTGTCTAGATTAGTTGCTGCAATTATAGAAGCAAAATATGATGAAAAAAATGAAATTATGAATTGGCCAATTTCTGTGTCTCCTTACGAATGTGCGATTATTCCACTTATTAATAAGAATGATAATTCAAATTTAGAAAAAGCACATAATATCTATAAATATTTAAACGAAAAGAAAATTGACACTATAATTGACGATACAGATGAAAATTTTTCCTCGAAAATAAAAAAATTTAATTTAATTGGAATTCCTTTTCAGATTATGATTGGCAAAAAATCTGAAGGTGATTTATTTGAATTTAACGAAACTGGAAAAGAAGCCAAAAACTTATCTATTGATGATATAGGTAAAATTATAATTAATAAAAAAAAATAAATTGATCTCACAATTAGAAAAAGAAGTTACACTAAGATATTTAAAAACCAGAAAAAAAGATGGATTTTTAAATATAATTTCTATTTTTTCATTTATAGGAATTAGCCTCGGTGTCGCCGTTCTAATTATTGTTATGTCTGTAATGAACGGATTTCGAACAGAATTGGTTGAAAAAATTGTAGGATTTAATCCTCATACAGTTATAAAACCTTACGATAATGCAATCGACGAAAATCTATTTAATAATAAAGAGCTAAATATTTTATCTAGAGTATTCGTTTATAGTAATAGTGGAGAAAGTGTTCTTATTAACAAAGATTACACAAAAGGACTATTATTAAGAGGTTATTTATCTGAAGATTTTAAAAAATTATCTATTGTAAAAAAAGCTAATTTTTCTGGTAACAAAAAATTAAATCCAAACTATATATCAATTGGAAAAGAATTAAGTTTTAATTACGATATTAAAATAGGTGACAAAATATTAATAATGTCACCAGCAGGTGTACAAACAATAGTTGGTAATTTACCTAAACAAAAAACATATATTGTTGATTCAATATTTGACAGTGAAATAGCTGACTTTGATCAAAATGTTGCTTTTATTAATCTTAATGACTTGGAGAATTTTTTTGATTTAAAAAGTTCTAACAGAAATTTAGAAATTTATTTAAAAAATCCAAAAAATATTGATGTTATTAAAAAAAAATTAGAAAAAATTTTTCAAAACTATTATGTTTACACATGGTCTGATTTAAATAAATCTTTGTTCTCCGCTCTTAAAGTTGAAAGAAATGTTATGTTTATAATACTTTCATTAATAATTATTGTAGCAGCTTTTAATATCATTTCTGGTTTAACTATTTTAGTTAAAAACAAAACAAGAGAAATTGCTATACTTAAATCAATCGGGGTTTTAAATAAATCAATTTCAAAAATTTTTTTTATGGTTGGTTTTTTAATAGGATCATTAGCAACATTATTTGGTATAATACTAGGTGTTTTATTTTCTCTATACATAGAAAATATTCGTGAATTTTTAAGTAATGTTTTTAACATTAGCCTTTTTCCTGAAGAAATATATTTTCTTAGCAAAATGCCATCGGAAATTAATCCTAATTCAATTTTATTAATTGCAATTTGCTCAATAGCTGTAACAACTATAGTTTCAATTTACCCTGCATTAAAAGCTTCTCGCATGAACACTGCAAAGGCACTTAAATATGAATAATATAATTGAATTAAAAAATATTGTAAAAAATTATAATGCTAAAAAAAAAATTAGAGTTTTAAATAAAGTTAATTTTTCATTTAAAGCTGGAAAAATATATTCTTTAATGGGACCATCTGGTTCTGGAAAATCAACACTTTTAAATTTACTTTCTCTAATTGATATTCCTAATTCTGGTATCTTAAAAATATCCAATCATACGATTGATTATTCATCTAAATCCTATAATGACAAATTAAGAGCAAATAAAATTGGTATAATATATCAAGATAACAATTTATTATCCGATTTTACTACTATTGAAAATATTTATTTATCTAGATTGTCAATAAATGAAAATAAAAACAAAGCTGTAATTGATGCAAAAAAATTAATTAAAAAATTAGGGTTAGCAAATAGAGAAAATCATTTAGCTTCTGAACTTTCGGGTGGAGAAATGCAAAGAGTTGCTATAGCTAGAGCATTAATTAATTCACCTGAAATTATACTTGCAGACGAGCCAACTGGCAGTTTAGATCTTAAAAACGCTAAAGAAGTTTTTAAAATTTTACTTAAACTAAAAAATAAAAATAGATTAATAATATTTGCAACTCATAATAGATTTTTTGCTAATATGGCAGATTGCAAAATTGAACTAATTAGTGGTAAAATAAAAAAAACCTCTAATGCAAGAATCAAATAACAAAATATTTAATCACCTTAAAATCCACACACAGTATTCTATATGTGAAGGTGCGATTAAAATTGAAGATTTGAAAAGTTATTGTAAGGATAATAAAATTATATCTGTAGGTTTATCTGATACTTCTAATCTATGTGGCTCTCTAGAATTTTCTGAAAATTTATCAAAATCAGGAACCCAACCAATGATTGGTACACAAATACTATTTAATTTTAAAGATGAAGTTGGGTTATTACCCTTAATTGCCATGACTGAAATTGGGTATAAAAAAATAGTTGAACTATCTTCCAACTCCTACCTGAATAGCGCCGAAACACTAGACCCACAATGTAAATTAGAGCATTTAATGGATGAACCCGAAGGAGTTATTCTATTATCTGGATCTATTAATGGTTTAATTGGAAAATTATTTAATAAAGGAAAATTTGCTGAAATTGAGGAAATTTATAAATTAATTAAAAAAAATTATGGGGATAATTTTTATATTGAAATTCAAAGACACAATGACCAGAATGAGAAATCTTTTGAAAATTACAATCTAAATTTATCAAAAAAACTTAATCTGCCAATAATTGCTACTCAAGAAGTTTATTATTTAAATAAGTCTATGCATGATGCACATGAAGCTTTAATTTGCATAGGGCAAAAAACATATTTAAATGATAAAAATAGACTATCATTTTCTGATCAGCATTACTTTAAATCATCGGATGAAATGAATAAATTGTTTTTAGATTTGCCAGAAGCTTTAGAAAATAATTATAATTTACCTTTAAGATGTAACTTTAGACCAATTTCATCCAAACCAATATTGCCAAATATAAGTTCTGAAAAAAGTGGCAATGCTGATCAAGCTTTAGCTTCTTATAGTGAAGAAGGATTGATAAATAAATTTATAAATATTTTTAAAATTCCAAAAGACAAAATTCAAACAAACTCACAATTTAAAATATATAAAGAAAGATTAAATCACGAATTAAAAATTATTATTGAAATGAAATACGCTAGTTATTTTTTAATTGTCTCTGATTATATTAAATGGGCTAAAAATAACGATATCCCTGTTGGACCTGGTAGAGGATCTGGAGCTGGTTCCTTAGTTGCATGGTGTTTGTCAATTACTGACTTAGATCCAATTAAATTTAATTTAATTTTTGAGAGATTTTTAAACCCCGATCGTATTTCGATGCCAGATTTTGATATTGATTTTTGTGAGGAAAAAAGAGATTTAGTATTCAAATATTTAAGTAAAAAATATAAAGATAGTGTAGCTCACATAATAACTTTTGGAAAATTAAAAGCACGAATGGTAATCAGAGATGTTGGTCGTGTAACAGGACTACCATATGGATTTGTTGATAGTATTTCAAAAATGATACCTTTTGATCCATCTAGACCTCAAACTTTAACTGAATGTATAAACAACGAACCTCGACTACAAAAATTGATAAAAGAAGATCCACGAGTTAAAAAATTAATAGATTTATCTTTAAAGCTAGAAGGTCTAAATAGAAACGTCGCTACACATGCGGCAGGTGTGGTAATTGCTGATAAGAAATTAACTGACTCAGTGCCTTTATATAAGGATGCATCATCCAATTTATTATTACCATCCACTCAATTTGATATGTATTCAGCAGAAAATGCAGGATTAATAAAATTCGATTTTTTGGGTCTCAAAACTCTTACCGTAATAAACAAAACTCAAAAATTAATTAATAAAAAAAATAAAGAATTCAAAATTGAAAATATTGATTATGACGATCAAAAGGTTTTTGAATTACTTTCTTCAGGTAATACCGTTGGTTTATTTCAGTTAGAAAGTTCAGGAATGAGAGATGCTTTAACTAATATGAAACCTAATCACCTTGAGGATATTATAGCTTTAGTGGCTTTATATAGGCCTGGCCCAATGAGCAACATACCAACATACAACGACTGTAAACATGGAAGACAAAAACCAGATTATTTACACCCATTATTAGAAAAAATTCTTAAACCAACATATGGAGTTATAATTTATCAAGAACAAGTTATGCAAATAGCTCAAAATCTTTCAGGTTTTACAGCTGGTGAGGCTGACATTTTAAGAAGAGCAATGAGTAAAAAGAAAAGATCAGAATTAGAAAAACAAAAACAGAGATTTATTGAAGGTGCAGTTAAAAATGGAATAAATAAAGAAATAGCAGCAGGCATATTTTTAAAAATTGAACCATTTGCTCAATATGGTTTTAATAAGAGTCACGCTGCCGCATATGCAATCATCGCTTATCAAACAGCATATTTGAAAACTTATTTCCCCAATCAGTTTTTTGCAGCCTCAATGACTATGGATATTTCAAACCAAAGCAAATTGAGTGAATTTTATGAAGAATTAAAAAGATTAAATATCAAAATCATTAGACCAGATATTAACCAGTGTTTTGCAGATTTTAGATCAAATGAAAATAATTTTTATTACGCATTAGGATCAATTAAAAGTGTTGGTTTTGAAGCCATCTCAAATATTTTAGATGAAAGAATTAAAAATGGAAATTTTAAATCAATTAATGATTTTATAAACAGAGTAAACCCAAAAGACATTAACAAACTTCAATTAGAAGGGTTAGTTAAAGCTGGAGCATTTGACAATTTGAATAATAATAGACAACGTTTGTATAAATCAATTCCTAATTTAATATTAAAATCAAAAAATATTTTTGAAAACAAAATAGCAAACCAAATTGATTTATTTGAACTTAATGAAAATGAAAATAAAAATGATGATAATATACTTAGTCAAATCAAAGATTGGGAATTTGAAGAAAGACTCTCAAAAGAATTTGAAGCTATGGGTTTTTTTATTTCCAATCATCCTATAAACCAATATAAAGAAATTTTTAATGATTATAAAATTATAGACTACAAGAGTTTTTTATCTGACGATTCAAGCAAACAATGTAATATTGCTGCAACACTGTTGAAAATTCAAGAGAGAAAAACATCAAAAGGAAACTCTTATGCAGTTATTAAGCTTACGGATTTATCAAGTGTTTTTGAATTATTTATATTTTCTGAAGTTTTAGAATTGAATAGAAATATTCTATCAGAAGGAAATTCTTTATTAATTACTCTAAATAAAAATTTATCAAATGATGAAAATAGATTTAAAAGAATTAATGTAAATAAAATTACTTTAATCAAAGAATTGTTTAATAAACCTATTTTAAATTTAGAATTATCGTTTGATGATCTGAATAAAATTTCTAATTTAGATCTTCCCGAAAATGATGGAAAAACTAATGTAATTTTAAAATACAAAGATAATCAAAAATTGTACGTATTTAAATTAAAAAAAAATAGGAAAATAGATAGAAATCAACTAAATTTAATCAAAAAAGATGGAATTTCGACACAAATTAATTAAAAAAACTCTTGTTAAATTACCAATAAATTTGTAAATACCTCCATAAATTAACTCGCACACAATTTTTGGTTTAATAACCCTCCGGTCCTTTATTGGAAATAATTGTGGTGGCATAACCGGGAAAAAATATGAAAATACCAAACATAACAATTCAACAATTATTAGAAGCAGGCGTACACCTAGGTCATAAAACTTTAAGATGGAACCCAAAAATGAGAAAATATATTTTTGGAAAAAGAGATTCTATACACATTATAGATTTAACTCAGACTTTAGAATTATTTAATGTAGCACTAGAAAAAGTTTACAAAGTAATTTCTGAAAATGGAAAGATTCTTTTTATTTCAACAAAAAAACAAGCATCAGAAGCTATTGCTGAATTAGCTAAAGAAACCGATCAATACTATGTTAACCATCGTTGGCTAGGAGGAATGTTAACCAACTGGGGAACAATTTCGAATTCTATAAAAAAATTAGAAAGATTAAACATTGATTTAGTTTCAGAAAACAGGGGTTTTACAAAAAAAGAACTTTTGAAAATGAGCGTTCAGAGAGATAAACTTCAGAAATCATTAGGTGGCATAGCTAAAATGAAAAAAGTTCCTGACTTAGTTTTTGTTATAGATACAAATTATGAATCATTAGCTATTAAAGAATCACTTAAGTTATCCATTCCTATTGTTGCAATACTTGATACAAACTCGAACCCTGAAGGTATTAGTTTTCCAATACCAGGTAATGATGACGCAAGAAGATCAATAGACCTTTATTGTAATTTAATTAGGGAAACTATAACAGGTGCAAAAAAAGAAATTCCTATTTCAGAAGAAAAGACCATTGCTAAGCCTGAAAAAGTAAATAAAAATATCAAAGTTGAAAATGAAAAAAAGGTTGAAGATAAAAAACAAAATAAACCTTTAAACTAATCAAACTGCAATGAGTGATTTAGATAAAATTAAACAATTAAGAAAATCAACAGGAGCAGGATTTAAAGATTGTAATGCTGCTATTAAAGATTCGGGTGGAGATCTTAATAAAGCAGCCGAAATTCTTAGAGTTAAAGGAATTTCAAAAGCATCTAAAAAAATGTCACGAGATGCCAAAGAAGGAGTTGTAGCATTGAGTGGCGATCAAAACAAATCATCAGTTATAGAAGTAAATTGTGAAACAGATTTTGTTGCAAAAAATGAGGATTTTATAAATTTTGTTAAGGAATTAAGTGAAATTAATAATTCAGTTAACTCAGATATAAATAAATTAAACAAATCTATAATGAATAATAAAAAAACTGTTGAAGAAAATTTAGTTTCAATGATTGCTAAAATTGGTGAAAAAATAACTTTAGGCAGAGTAAAAACTTTAAACCATGAAAATTCAAAAAACTATTTTTATTTACACACAGTTGTGAAAGATAATTTATCTAAAATTGCAGTTATAGCCTCAATAAACACTAAAGAAAAATCTGAAAAAATTGATTTATTTGGAAAGCAATTAAGCATGCATATTGCTGCTTCAAATCCAATATCAGTTAGTCCTGATGAAATTAATCAAGAAATTTTAGATAAAGAACAAGAACTTGTTACCGAAGAATTAAAAAACTCAGGAAAGCCCGAGAATATAGCAAAAAAAATTAGTTCTGGTAAAATGAATAAATTTAAAGAAGATAATAGCTTAATGACTCAACAATGGGTTATGGAACCAAAAAAAAAAGTTAAAAACATTATTGAGGAACTAGGGTTTAAAGATTTAAAAATTATTGATTTTTATAGAATTAAGATTGGCGACTAATGTTTAACGAAAAAAATTACCTACAAAAAATGAGTAAAACTTTTGAAGTTTTTACCAAAGAATTATCTTCATTAAGAACAGGTAGAGCCAATTCAAACATGCTAGATATTATAAAAGTTGATGTTTATGGTCAAAAAATGCCAATAAACCAACTAGGAAGCATAACAACCCCCGAACATAGAATGATCAATATACAAGTTTGGGATCTGAACAATGTTCCATTAATAGATTCATCTATCAGAAAATCTGAATTAGGACTAAACCCACAAATTGATGGCCAACTTATAAGACTACCAGTGCCAGATTTAAGTGAAGAAAGAAGAAATGAAATAAAAAAACTTATTAAGTCAATGGGCGAAAAATGTAAAATTTCTGTAAGAAATATAAGAAGAGAAGCCAATGATGAATTAAAAAAATTATTAAAATCTAAAGATATTAGTGAGGACGATGAAAAAAAATTTGAAAAAAAAATACAAACCATTACAGATGATCAAATAAAAAAAATTGATGAAAAAGTTATTTCTAAAGAAACAGAAATAATGAAAATATGAACTCAGTTAAACATGTCGCCATTATCATGGATGGCAACGGACGTTGGGGAATCAAGCATAAAAAATCTAGAAACCTAGGTCATAAAGAAGGACTAAAAACTGTAGAGAAAATTATCAAAGCTTCAATTAAGAATAAAATTAAATATTTAACTTTATATGCATTTTCAACAGAAAATTGGAAAAGACCAAAAAAAGAAATTAATTTTTTGTTCAATTTATTAGAAAATTTTCTTTTAAGTAAAATTTCAGAGTTTAATAAACAAAATATTAAATTAAAAATTATTGGAAAAAAAATATTTTCAAAAAAAATAAATACTCTTCTTAATAAGTCTGAAAAAAAAACTTCTAGAAATAAAAAACTACAAATTAATTTGGCTTTAAATTATGGTTCTAAAAGTGAAATAGTGCATTCATTTAATATAATTAATAAAAATAAAAAAAGAATTAATGAAAAAAATATTTCACAACACCTGTTTACTCAAAATATACCTGATCCAGATCTCTTAATAAGAACAGGAAACACTCAAAGATTAAGTAATTTTTTACTATGGCAATTGGCCTATTCCGAAATTTTTTTTGAAAAGAAATTATGGCCAGATTTTAATGAAAATGATTACAATGGAATATTAAAAAAATATAAAAAAATAAAGAGAAATTTTGGCAATATTTAATGAAGCAGGAATTTATTAATAGAATTATTAGTTCCATAATTCTTATCCCAATAGCATTATTTTTTGTTATTAAAGGATCATTTTTTTTTAATTTTTTTATTTTAATTTGTTTTATTGTTACATCATATGAGTGGCATATGATGAGCAAAAATAGGCCATACACTTTTCTTGGTTTTATTTTTATAATTTTTTCGTTTTATACAGTTTATTATCTGCGCAATGAATTTTATGGAGATTATATTTATTTTTTAATGATCTTTTTAATCTGTATATTTACAGATATTGGAGGATATATTTTTGGAAGAACTTTTAAGGGTCCAAAGTTAACTAAAATTAGTCCTAACAAAACTTATTCAGGAATGTTTGGTGGATATTTCTTATCAATAGTATTCATGAGTTTATTTTTTATAAACTTAGAATTTCTGTTAGGTTTTACCAACATTGAAGTTACAGGAAAAGAACTTACTTTAAATAATTTTATATTGACAATTGTAATATCTACAGCAAGCCAGTTTGGTGACATAATTGTTTCTTATTTTAAAAGATTATCTAAAATTAAAGATACAGGCAAAATTATACCAGGTCATGGAGGCTTGTTAGATAGAATTGATGGGATGATATTTGCTTTTCCTACATCATATTTAATTTTTAAACTATTTTATTAATGAAAAAAAAAATTGGAATTTTAGGTTCGACAGGATCAATTGGTGAAAGTACTGTAAAGATTATTCAAAATGATAAAAAAGATTTTGATGTTATTTTTTTATCCACCAACACAAATGTTAAAAAATTATTAAAACAATCTTTAATTCTTAAGCCAAAATCAGTAATTATTTTTGATAAAAAAAATCATTTAAAATATAAAAAAAAATTTACAAATAAAAAAATTAAAGTATTTAATTCATTTAAAGAGTTAAAAAAAAAATCACTTAAAACCAAAATTGATTATATTATGTGTGCTATAACTGGATTAGCTGGTCTAGATTCAACAATTAATTGTATTGATATTACAAAAAATATAGCAATAGCAAATAAAGAGTCAATTATATGTGCTTGGAGTCTTATAGAAAAAAGATTAATAAAATATAAAACAAAATTTATACCAATTGATTCAGAGCATTTTTCTATTTGGTCCTTGTTACAAAATGAATCAATTAATAGTGTAGAAAAAATAATTATTACAGCATCAGGCGGTCCTTTTTTAAATTATAAATTAAATAAACTAAAAAATGTTAAGCCGAAAGAAGCAATCAGACATCCAAATTGGAATATGGGAAAAAAAATTTCAATCGATTCAGCTACATTAATGAATAAAGTTTTTGAAATAATTGAAGCACAAAGAATATTTAAAATTGATATAAAAAAATTTGAAATACTTATTCATCCAAAATCTTATATACATTCAATAGTTAAATTTATTAATGGGCAGATTAAAATTTTAGCTCATGATGCAGATATGAAAATTCCAATATTTAATTCCATATATCAAAAAAAAATAAAAAAAATTAATACCAAAAAAATTGATATTAATTTATTAAATAATTTAAATTTAAAAAAAATTGATTTATCAAGGTATTCATCCATTAAAATATTAAAAAAAATTAATAATAATAATACTTTATTTGAAACCGTACTAATATCTGCAAATGATGAATTAGTTGATTTATATATAAAAAATAAAATTAAGTTTTTGGAAATTAATAAAAATTTAATTAAAATTTTAAAATATAAAAAATATTCAAATTTAATTAAGAAAAAACCTAAAAAAATATCTGATATAATAAACTTATCAGAAGAAGTTAGGTTGAAAACTAGAAATCTATGTATACAGTAATTAATAGAATGAAAATAATATTTAAGTCAATAGTAATACTACTAATTATTACAATTTCAGCAAATTCTGAAATTATAAAAGAAATTAAAGTTAGTGGTAATAAAAGAGTATCGAGTGAAACAATTAAAATTTTTTCTGAAATTAATGTAAATAAAGATTTAACTATTAATCAATTAAATGATGTTGTAAAAAAACTTTACTCAACAAATTTTTTTAGCAATGTTGAAATTAATGTTGAAAAAAACATTTTATATATTTCCGTTGTAGAGAATCCTGTAATTCAAACATTGAAATTTGAAGGACTAAAAAATAAAAGAATTATAAAATTATTAAAAGAACAAGTTGCAATGAGAGAAAAAAGTTCTTTTATTGAAAATAGTGTAAAAAATGATGAAGAAAAAATAATTAATATTTTAAGAACAAATGGTTATTATTTTTCAAAAGTTACTCCAAAGTTAAAAAAAAATAACAATAATACAGTTGATTTGATTTTTGAAATTGAACTTGGAGACAAAGCCTTTATCAAAAAAATTACATTTATTGGAGACAAAAAAATTAAAGAAAATAAATTAAAAAAAATAATCGTATCAGAAGAAACTAAATTTTGGAAATTTGTTAGTTCTAGAAAATTTTTAGATTTAAATAGAATTAAATTAGATGAAAAATTATTATATAATTTTTATAAAAATAAAGGTTATTACAATGTTTCCGTTGAAAGTTCTTCAGCAAAAGTAATTGATGAATCAAATTTTGAATTAATTTTTAATATTAATGCTGGCAAAAAATATTACTTTGGTAAAATAGATTTAATTATACCTGACGAATATTCATCTGAGAGCTTTAAAAAAATTATTGATGTCCAAGACAAACTTGAAGGTAAAATTTATTCCTTAGATAAAATTAAAAAAATTTTAAATAAAATAGATGAAATTGCTTTAACAAAGGAATTTGAGTTTATAAATGCTAAGTATAAAGAAAATATAGTAGACAATAATATAAATCTTTTAATAAAATTAGAAGAAAGTCAAAAATTTTATATAGAAAGAATAAATATTTTAGGAAATTACATTACCAATGAAAATGTTATTAGAAATTCTTTATTAGTCGATGAAGGTGACGCATTTAATGAAATATTGGTTAACAAATCTATAAACGAAATTAAATCAAGAAGATTATTTAAATCAGTTAACAAATCAGTTGATAAGGGATCATCAAATGAATTAAAAATTATAAATATAAATGTAGAAGAACAACCAACTGGGGAACTTTTTGCTGGCGCAGGCACAGGTACAAGTGGATCATCTTTATCTTTTGGAATTAAAGAGAATAACTATTTAGGAAAAGGTATGAAACTCGATGCTAATGCATCAATCAGCGATACATCTATTCAAGGTTCGTTTACGGTTAACAATCCTAACTATAAAAATAGTGAAAAGAGTTTAAGAACTAGCATAGAGACAACAAAGATAGATCAAATGTCTAAGTTTGGTTATGAAACAACTAAAACTGGTTTTTCAATAGGTACAGTATTTGAACAATATGAAAATATTTATTTTTCACCTTCTATTTCAAACTATTTTGAAACATTAAAAACATCCTCAACAGCGTCTGATGCTAAGAAAAAACAAAAAGGTGATTATTTTGAAAGTAGTTTTAATTATGGCTTATCTTTAAATAGATTAAACCAAAATTTTCAACCTTCAGCAGGTTTTAAAAGCACATTTTATCAATCATTACCATTATATTCAGATGATGTAAGTATCGAAAATAAATATAATTTTGCAAAATATTATTCTCCCAATGAGAATGCGATACTATCCTTTAGATTTTTAGTTCAATCTGTAAATTCACTTAGTGGAGATGATGTTAGAATTTCAAAAAGAATTTATTTGCCAAACAAAAGATTAAAAGGATTTGAATTTGGAAAGGTTGGACCTAAGGATGGACAAGATTATATAGGAGGAAACTACGCAACAGCATTAAATTTTGCTACTACATTACCTGGAATTTTTAAAGATCTAGAAACAATTGATTTTAGTTTTTTTGTTGATGCGGGAAATGTGTGGGGCGTTGATTACAGCGATACCATTGATGATAATAGTAAAATTAGAACTTCGACTGGATTAGCAGTTGACTGGTTAACACCCGTTGGTCCTTTAAGTTTTTCTTTTTCTAAAGCTATAACTAAAGCTGATACTGACAGAACTGAATTTTTTAGATTTGATATAGGTACTACTTTTTAATGAAAAAAAATTATTTATTATTTTTTTTTTTAATTTTTCATACTAATTCGTTT
>Ga0315339_1001755_pt1 | contig 18066 bp, 21 predicted proteins | sample ASW17metaG_FD_204514 | JGI IMG/M metagenome (GOLD analysis project Ga0315339, IMG submission 204514) | Ammonia-oxidizing marine archaeal communities from Pacific Ocean, United States - ASW #17 | ecosystem: Environmental > Aquatic > Marine > Oceanic | place: USA: California | collected 2016-12-05
CGGATATCGTACCCCAGCACAGGTACGAGCAGATCAATGCCGACTTGAACACAACGCGGTGGACGGTCTAAAGTTTGCCGCTTGAATAAGCTCAGACGGGTGTCTCAAAACCGGGCCGCAGTACATTGCTGGCGATATCAGCCCTGACGCTTGGTGCACGTATTACAGAGCGTAGTGTTGTGGAATAGGATCGCGCTTATATCGCGTGCGGTCCGGGGTAGAATTGACGGACACTGGCACCGGCACGATTACGCACGGCCTGATTCAGGCGAATTGGCCCTTTCGTGAGCCCGCGCGACGTCTGAAACCCGCCCCGGCGCTAAGGGATCAGCTCCATCCGCCCCTGTAGGTCCGATAGAAAATGTGGCGGCCAATCTTTTCCATTTTAGTCATCTTGCGTGCCCAGCGGGGCCTGACATAGGTCGCGTGGTAATGCGTTGAGGCGCCGACATCGCTCATGTAAAGCGTCTTTTTATCGCCAAGTACCCGTTTGGCGAGCGCCTGTGCATTGGTCCATGAGCGCTTGTCGTTGATTCGCTCGGGAATGCCGTCGCAGGCAAACGAGAATTGGCAGCGGTTACGCTTGTGCTTATTTTGGTAAACCACGCCGCAAATACTGCTCGGATAGGTTGGGTTCTTGAGCCGATTGAGCACGACTTGGGCGACAGCGGTTTGTCCTCGTTCGCTCTCGCTGCGCGCCTCGAAATAGATCGCCTCAGCGAGACATTTGATTTGTTTCTTTGAATGGGCGCTTTTCGGGAGTGCATTGTTGAGCCATGCGTGTGTCGCCTTTACATTGGGATTGAGAACAATAGTCCCCGGCTTGACGATGACGGCGCTGAACGGAACGTCGGATGTGCGCTGGTCGCTCGGATCGGCATAAGCGAGCGCGGCAGATGGCGCTCCTGCTTCGGCCGCTGGCGCTTCCTCCGCTCCCGCGATTGTCTCAGTCTTTTCCGCCACGATCTTCTCCGGCGTGGCGGTGGCGACGACCGTGTCGGGCGATGGCGGCAGGATGAAAGCCGAACGAGGCAGATTTGGTTCACTGTCGGCTGAGGCGAATAATCCTACCGTGTGCACCAGGCCGGAATCGAAAACGGTGCCGCGGCTTTTTGGCCGAATCAACAGATCGGCTTTATTCGCTCGATTGATCACCTGCATGCCAGCGGCAAGGCGTTGATTGACAGACCCGGTGGTAGTCGCGTCGAGGGTCGGCGAGGGCACTGGCCAGACCTGACGAACTGCCATGCGTTCACCTTGTGCGATCTCTCGCGAAGCCAGGCTGGCGTTACCCTGGTAAGCAATCTTCTCGGTCGAAAGGACGAGAATAATTCCGGCAACGATCCACAAGTTTAGAAATGTTCGCTGTCTTGGTCTTGACCGTCTTGTCGCTCGAACTATCACACGGTACTCCACGCTTATACACGGGGTTGAGCTATTGCGAACGGCCAAACAATGAGGAGGGGCGTCGCGCTAGGGGGCTTTGCCCTATTGATGCGCGATTAACCTTGAAAGTCGGTTAATGCCGGCAAACGTGTTTTTGAATTATCCAAATGAAGCAATCCATTAGGTTTGGAAGGGGTTCAGCAGGTTCGGTTAACGCAACCTAAACAGCGCCTCGACGTGCGCATAATAAATTTCCTGCCAAAATACAATTCAGCAGCATCTTTTCTTGAGTGGAATGATGGCGCTCGGCAAAGGCCGGGCGTTCAGTCTCGACCTCCGGCCGCGTCGCCTTTGCTGCCACTGGCCTTTAGCGCCGCCTGGGCCGCCGCCAACCGTGCGATCGGTACACGGAAGGGTGAACACGAGACATAGTCGAGCCCGATCTCTTCGCAAAATTCGATCGAGGACGGATCGCCGCCATGTTCGCCACAGATGCCGAGCTTGATGTCCGGGCGTATCTTTCGGCCCCGCTCAGCGGCGATTGCGATGAGTTCGCCGACGCCCTCGCGGTCGAGCGCCACGAAAGGATCGTTGGCGAGAATGCCCTTGTCCACATAGGTCCCAAGGAAGGATGCCGCATCGTCGCGCGAAATGCCGAAGGCCGTTTGAGTGAGGTCATTCGTGCCGAAGGAGAAAAACTCAGCCGTCGTAGCGATTTTTCCCGCTTCAAGTGCCGCGCGCGGCAATTCGATCATCGTGCCGATGCTGAATTTTGGTCGCATGCCGCGCTCTTTCTCGACGATATCGGCGCCTTTTTCGATCATTTCCTTGACGAGATCGAGTTCGGCGCGGGTAGCAACCAGTGGCACCATGATCTCGGGGACGACCGGCTCTTCGGCCTTCATTGAGACTTCGATCGCCGCCTCGAATATGGCGCGCGCCTGCATCTCGGCGATTTCGGGATAGGAAATGGCGAGCCGGCAACCGCGATGCCCGAGCATCGGGTTAAATTCGTGGAGCGTCTGGGTTCGGTCGCGGAGCAATTCAGCCTCAACACCCATCGCCGCCGCCACTTCGCCAATCTCCTCCTCGGTTTTTGGCAAAAATTCGTGCAGCGGCGGGTCGAGAAGCCGGATCGTCACCGGCAAACCCTTCATGATTTCAAATAGTTCTATAAAATCGGCGCGCTGCATCGGCAGGAGCTTTTCGAGTGCCTCACGCCGCCCGGCTTCGTTATCGGCAAGGATCATTTTACGCACCGCGAGAATGCGATGCTCGTCGAAAAACATGTGTTCGGTTCGGCTGAGACCGATTCCCTCCGCGCCGAAAGAGCGCGCCGCGCGAGCATCGGCGGGCGTTTCGGCATTGGCGCGAACTCGCATACGGCGTTCCGCGTCCGCCCATTCCATCAAACTGACGAAGTCGCCGGAAAGTTCAGGCTGCCGCATTTGGACGGAACCGGCCAGGACCTGTCCGTTCGACCCATCGATGGTGATGATGTCGCCTTTGTTGAGAATGCGACCGCCGGCGTTCATCGTCTCACTGCGATAATCGACCCGGACGCTACCGGCACCGGAGACACAGGGTTTCCCCATGCCACGGGCGACCACGGCGGCGTGGCTGGTCATGCCACCGCGCGTCGTGAAGATGCCTTCGGCGGCGTGCATTCCGTGAATATCCTCGGGGCTGGTTTCGACGCGCACCAGGATCACCGCTTTTCCTTGCCCCTTCAGGGACTCCGCCTCGTCGGAAGAAAACACGATCTCGCCCGAGGCAGCACCCGGAGACGCCGGAAGACCGGTTGCGATCAGATCGCGTTCGGCGTCGTCATCGATAGTCGGGTGGAGGAGCTGGTCGAGTGATGCCGGATCGATCCTGAGCACCGCCTCTTGTTTGGTGATCAGGCCTTCATTGGCAAGATCGACCGCGATCTTGAGTGCCGCTTTGCCGGTGCGCTTACCCGATCGTGTCTGCAGCATCCATAATTTGCCGCGTTCGATCGTGAACTCAAGGTCCTGCATGTCGCGGTAATGACGCTCCAGCTTCTGGCATATCGTCAGGAACGCGGCAAACGCTTCGGGCATCACGGATTCCAGAGACGCTCTGTCCGAGCCCGCCGCTAGCCGCGCGGCTTCGGTCAAATCCTGCGGCGTACGAATGCCGGCGACCACATCCTCGCCCTGGGCATTGACCAGGAACTCGCCGTACAGCGCATTTTCGCCGGTTGACGGGTTGCGCGTGAAGGCGACGCCGGTCGCCGATGTCTCGCCCATATTGCCGAAGACCATCGCCTGGACATTGACCGCCGTGCCCCAGCTTTCGGGAATATCGTTCAACCTTCTGTATGTCTTTGCTCTTGGGGTCATCCACGAGGCGAAAACCGCACCGATTGCCCCCCAAAGCTGTTCGGCGGGATCTTGCGGGAACGGCTGGCCAATTTGGCGTTCGACTAGCGCCTTGTAGTCGACGACCAGTTCCGCCCAATCGTCGCTCTCGAGGTCAGTGTCGAGCGTATAACCGCGCTCCTCCTTGAATTCCTCGAGTCGCTCTTCGAAAAGCTGGTGATCGATCTCGAGCACAACATTGGAATACATTTGGATAAAGCGGCGATAGGAATCGTAGGCGAACCGGCGGTCGGCGCCGACCGCCAGAGCCTCGACGGTTATGTCGTTGAGGCCAAGATTGAGGACGGTATCCATCATCCCCGGCATTGAAGCGCGTGCGCCCGAGCGTACCGAAACAAGGAGGGGGTTGGTGTTATCGCCGAAGGTCTTGCCGGTGAGTGTCGCTACTTCGTCGAGAGCCGCGACAGTATCGTTTTTAAGTTCGTCGGGATAATTTCGTTCATTCGCATAGTAGTATGTGCATACGTCCGTCGAAATTGTAAAACCTGGCGGCACCGGCAGACCGAGATTGGACATTTCGGCGAGATTGGCGCCCTTGCCGCCAAGGAGATCGCGCATTTCTGCGCGGCCGTCGGCCTTGCCGTCGCCAAAACTGTATACCAATTTCGTCATTGCCCGGGCGCCCCATCCGGAGGAGATTTTTAGGCTGCTTTCCTAGCCAAGGCGATGCTGCAATGCAAACACGAAAACCTTGGCTGCGGCAGCGAATCAGGCGACCGTGGTCATTTATTGGCACGACTGCCGGATCAGTTTGCTAAGACGACGGCGATGTGGGGACATTTAAGCCCTTGTCCCGAACTTCAGTCCCGGTGCCGGGCGTTCCTTGAGGACCTCGCGGCGGAATCGGAAAAGTTCCGCTGGCCGGCCGCGTTCCTGTTGGGCGAGCTTGCCGGTCGGCTCTAGCAATGCACTTCTTTCGACGAGCCGGCGGAAATTTTGCTTGTGGAGATGTCGACCGGATATGGCTTCGACCGTGCGCTGCAAATCGGTCAGAGTAAATTCAACTGGCATGAGCTCGAATATAACGGGCCGGTATTTGAGCTTTGCCCGCAAGCGCGAGATTGCCGTCGCCAAAATCCGGCGATGATCGAAGCGCATGGGCACGCCAAATGGCGGTGGGGTTCGCGGTGCCGGCGAATTGGATTGGTCGCCGTGCATCGCTTCGGTGACCAGGCCGGCCCCATAGAGAAGCTCATAGCGTTCGAGGACGCGCTCCTCGTCCCACGGGCCGCCCTCCTCACCAAAGGCGAGCTTGAGTCGCTCGCGTCGCCCCAACGGACGCACCGCATCACTTGCGGCCGGTCGGCCCCGGGCCCAGCGCCTTAGCGCCGGCAGTAGCTGATTATCGAGTATGTCGGGCCGACCTTCGCGCCAGTCCTCCCAAGGAAAATATTCATACCAGCGTCGCCAAAGTGCTCCGGCTCTGGCGAGCGCCCGCGATGACCCCTCGCTTGGCCGCGTCAGCGCCAGATAGCCAACCGATACCATATGGGCTCCGGCGTCGCCGGGGACGACATGTCGACCGTGGTCACCGAAGGTGTATAGCTGCTCGACATAGCCGATCTTGAGCGCGGTCTGCTCGGCAACCCATGAGCGCAGCCCGGCTTCGAATGTCCGGTGGGCAAGCGGATCAAAGGGGCCGAAGGGCAGACCGTCAGGCTGGCGGGGATCGCTCGAGTGCACCACCAATATCAATGGCTGTCGGGTCTCGACCGCGACAATCGCCGCGTTGAGGTCGATCTCGATCGATGGCCGGCGGCTCGTCACCATCGGCCGCTACGCTGCGTCAAAGAGCGGGAGAGTGAAAGGTTGGCCTTCATAGGCCATCTCGCCGCGACCGATTGATGTGATCGCGGAGACCATGCGGCCTTCTCGTTCAAGGATGCGATCAGCGAAACCCACGAGCAGGACATTCGGGGTTGCGAATGGCGAGGCGGCACGGAGGCTTCGGGCAATATCGGCCTCGGCCAGTTCCGGCCGAAGCGCGCACATGGTGATGAAGGCGGCGGCCGTCGAACGGCTGATGCCGGCGTAGCAATGGACGACGATCGCTTGCTTCCGGTCCCAGGCGCCGACAAAGGACAAGAGGTCACGCGCATGCTCCTCGGCCGGCGCGGTCATTCCGTCGATGGGCTCGATGATATCGTTGAAGGATAGGAGCAAGTGACGCTCGGCGGTGATCGATACCGGACGTTCGACCGGCGTTCCCTCGTTGATCAGGGTGACCAAATGGCTCGCCTGATGGGCGATGACGCTTGTCGAAACCTGGCTTAGTGGGCAGACAACGATGCGGGGCATGAATGGTTCCGGTTGTTCGAGAAGCCTATTGTAGCACCCGCGGCGCGCCGGTCATCCTCCCTTCGATACGGCGGCGGCGATGGTCGCGAACAGTTTGAGATACCGCCGTTCAGCGAGTGCGGCGGGCCACGGATCGAGCGGTAGGTCGGCGGGATCGATGTTGTTCGGTTGGCCGAAAAAACGAACCGCCTCGGTCCTCTCGAAACCGGCCAGTGCGATCGCTTCGAAATAAGCGGCGGTCGTGTCGGCGGCTTTGATTTGGGCAGTGAGCCGGCTTGCAAGTGGTACAGGTACTCCGAAACGCCGATGGATTGCTTCAAGGAGCCTGGCCTCTATCGCCTTGTAATTGCCGCCGAGCAGCTCTTTGAAAGGCGAGATCAGGTCGCCGATAACATATTCGGGTGCATCATGGAGAAGGATTGCAAGGCGTCCGCTGGCGCCGATATCTGGCAATGTTTTCGCCGCAATCATATCGACAACAAGCGTGTGTTGGGCCACCGAAAACGCATTTCGTCCAATCGTCTGACCATTCCAGCGGGCGACGCGGGCAAGCCCGTGGGCGATGTCGTCAATTTCGACATCGAGCGGTGACGGATCGATCAGGTCGAGCCTGCGCCCGGAGAGCATGCGCTGCCAGGCGCGGTGAGCGGATTTTTGACGATCGGGCATTGTTCTTCTTTATCGGCGGTCAGCGGCGCGTCCACGCCGATTCGAGAGGCCCCCACATTAATCTTGAGCGGTCGTATTTGGCCATTGGAAGCGTGCCCAATCCGGAATCTTGATTTCGACCGGGATACCTTGGGCAACAAGTGGCACACCCGAATCGATTGCCGCTTTGGTCCGGTCGAGGCGGACGACGGCGAGGCCGGTATGGTTGAGGGATGATGCGATCGTGCCCACCGGCCTTTCGCCGGCTATAATTTCAGTCCCGGGCGGGGGAATTGGCACGGTGGTACTTACATGGACAATCCGTCGCCGCGCGGTGCCGCGATGCTCCATGCGCGAGACGACTTCCTGTCCAATGTAGCAGCCCTTGTCGAATGCGACGCCGCCGAGTTGGTCCATGTCCGCGTCATGTGGAAAGGCCTCGCCATAGGCGAAATCCATCCCGCCTTCGGGAATGCCAAGCGCTAATCGATGGGCATCGTAGCCGGCCTGGCTTTCAGTTGTATGGTCAATTGCCGCGATCGCGGCGTCGGCGCGAACAATCAGCCGATAGCCTAATCTGGCGAGGCGCGGGTCGGGTGCGATGACACCATCAAGATCCGGCGGCTGGCTACTGCCCCATGCGGCGGCAACGCAATGTGTAGCGGCGAGGTCTTCGATCTCGACGTCGGCCCGCAATTTGTAGAATCCGAGTCGCTTCACAAAATCGCTGACAACGGTTTTTGGAAGGTCGAACAAGAAACGCGCCGCATCGCGGAAGACGAGAAAGTCGAAGAGTATCTTTCCCTGTGGGGTCAAGAGGCCCCCATAGCCGGCCTGACCAGGGGCCACCAAGCTAATGTCATTGGTCACCAAATCGTTGAGAAATCTCTCCGCCTCTGGCCCGCCTACGGCGACCGCAGCGCGGCGCGGCAATTTGGCAATGCGGCCCTGAACCATGGTCGTGAACCCTCTTTGAGCTTGCGTCGCCCGATCCGCTTACGTAAGCGGGGATTGCCGGCCGGGCAAGGTGTGGCCAAGATTCGACTTTGCCGCGGCGATGCTTGAGACTGATCGGCGAGGTGGGTTGGAAAAAATTGACACAGACCTTCGATATTCTTTTTCAAGGCGGCACGCTCGTCAATCATGACGGAATCGGCAAACGTGATGTTGCCGTTGCCGGCGGACGCATTGTCGAGATCGGCAAAATAGATTCGGCACGCGCCGGCGAGGTGGTCGATTGTAGCGGGCTTCATATCCTTCCCGGCGTCATCGACAGCCAGGTCCATTTCCGCGAACCGGGCGCCGAGCACAAGGAAGATCTGGCGACCGGCTCGCTTGGCGCCGTCATGGGCGGGGTGACGACCGTCTTCGAGATGCCCAACACCAACCCGCTGACGGTTACGGCCGAAAGGCTGGCCGACAAGATCGGACGGGCGCGCGGGCGCATGCATAGCGATTTTGCCTTCTGGGTCGGCGGCACGCATGACAATCCCGAAAATATCGGAGAACTCGAGCGGCTTCCCGGTGCGGCGGGAATAAAGATATTCATGGGAGCGTCGACCGGCGACCTCCTGGTTGCGGACGACGCGGGTGTCGAGGCGATTTTATCGAAGGCGCGCCGGCCCGTCGCCGTTCATTCGGAGGACGAATACCGGCTCACCGAGCGGCGTCACCTTCGCGTTGAAGGTGATCCCGCCTCTCACCCGATCTGGCGCGACGAAGTGGCGGCACTACGCTCAACCGAGCGGCTGATCCGCATCGCCCGCAAGACCGGCGCCCGCATCCACCTTTTGCACGTCTCGACGGCTGAAGAGATGGCCTTTATCCGCGCCCACAAAGATTATGCCTCGGTGGAAGTGACGCCGCAGCATCTGACATTTTCGGCGGACGACTACGCTTGTTTGGGATCCCGGCTGCAGATGAATCCGCCGATCCGCGAAGCCCGCCATCGCGAGGCAATCTGGGCGGGTCTTGCAGAGGGTGTGGCCGACGTCCTCGGCTCCGATCATGCCCCGCATACACTTGAGGAAAAAGCCAAGCCGTATCCCGACTCGCCATCGGGGATGACCGGAGTCCAGACTCTCGTCCCGGTGATGCTCGATCACGTCGCCGGCGGGCGCCTGAGCCTCGAACGGTTCGTCGATCTGACCTCGGCCGGCCCCTTGCGACTTTTCGGCATTGCCGGCAAGGGCCGGATCGCCGTCGGATATGACGCGGATCTCACAATCGTCGATTTGAAGCGCCGCCAGACAATTCGCAATGACTGGATCGCCTCGCGCTCGGCGTGGACGCCCTATGACGGCAAGACGGTGACCGGCTGGCCGGTCGGCACGATCATCCGTGGTCGCCGCGTCATGTGGGAAGGCGAATTGACCGGGCCGGCTATGGGCGAACCGGTTCGATTTCATGCGGCTTTGCCGGGTGAGGGGTAGGCACCAAAGTTAAGTCGGGTTTAATCTCCCGCCACGAAGTATTTCCACACACCGTTGGGAGTGATGCCGACCCGATAGAAGATATAGGCGCCGAAAATTTTCATGTCCTCATAGTCGCCGGCGGTCAGGAGTTTGAACAACTCAACCATCTGCCGACCGGTGAGATCATCGAGTGGGTAGCGGGCGAAATAGGGCCAGACATACATCTCCTCAGGCGTGTCGATGTCGACATGAACAAAGCCGGCGTCAAGCACCTCTATCAGGATTGCCAGGATTTCGCGGCCGTCCGGGTCACCGGCAAGTGATTTCAGATGATCGATCGGATCTTCGATCTCGTCAAAGCTGATGAGTGGCAGTTCCTGATTGGCCTCGAAAATCGGCCGAAGGTTTTCGATGTCACCGCTCCGCGCGGCTTCGATCAGCTGCTCGCGCAGGCGACCCACCGGCGTCGGCAATTGGCTGAAATCATATTCGACGGTAGGCGGCGGTCCGAATTTCTCGGTGTCACGGATGGTGAAATCTGGTGCGAGCCCGTCATTGCCCGGCTCGGAATCGTCGAGGATGGGCAATTTTGGAATGCTCAGGCCTGGATCACCAACGCCGAAATCGTCAGGCTCGACGATGATTGTCTCGGTTTCGACGGCTTTGCCGGTCGGGGATGCGGACGAAGCCGCGCCCACGACCAGACACGAGATCGCAAATCCCCCGAAAATGACCAACCAGCGCCGGTACACGGGTCACCCTCCACCCTCAACGAGGGGGCATTCTATGTGGGTATCGACGTTTCCGTAAGGGTATTTCGCGTCGCTGGCCTATTGGACCTGGCGGCTCAGCGTGAATTCACTGGCTCTAACGCGCTCTGGCAGGCGCTCCGCGAGCCCGGCGACGGCATCCTCGCCATAAGTCGTGACCAAGTCCGACAATGCGGCGAAAAGCGCGGCATGGGCAAGGATGTCCGAATCGACACCATCGGCGATGGCTTCATCCCAAGCCTCGATCAGGTAGGAAAGAGCGACCTGTTTCTTCTCCGCGATCGCCATTTCTTCCTGGCGCCGCGTCATGCTCTCGGTCGCTTCGCTCATCCGGTCCACCTTTTTCGCCACTTGTAGTGGTTAACGATTCGCAGGCTAGCATGGACGCCACGCCGGGGCAGCCAGATCGTGAAGAAAGGGTTAACGGGACTTTAAGAATTCATGGGTACTTGGTTTATCCTTTGTTTACCATCATTCACCGTATCGGACCGTTATGTCGCGGGAGATTTTCACGCCTTCTTCCATGTAGCGATCAATGGCCAGAGTCGCTGCTGGCGTGCACGTCCGGTAAACCGCGCGAAAAGTCTCAAAACCACGATTAAACCGGTCGATGATGCGGGCGCGCCGAATTGGGCTGGGTAGCTCCGTGTCAATCAGGGCCTGCATCTGGTCGCGCCACAGGCTGCCTTCGTCACTGTCGCACAGGCGTCTGAGATAGTGGATGGCGCCTAGAATCTCCGACAGGCGGTGCAATTGTTGCTCATAGGGCGGCTCACGCGTGTCCGGCCTACCGAAATCCTGAGCCCAGGCGGAACCGGAGGGCAGGGTGATCGATGCTGCCACAATCACCGCGAATATCTTTCTGCCGGGTCGATCGATCAACCGTCTTGGCTCCTCTTATGCGCGTCCGGCCCACGCTTGAGGATACGCGCGGTGTCCGGCGTCAACGCGTAGCTGGCGGATTGTTGAATGTCGACCCAGCTGACCGCATCGGCATCGTCGCCAGCTTCGGCTTCGCCGGAAATATAGCGGCCGGAAAAGACGATGATCACGTAATGGCGCTCGACTTTTCCTGTGCCGTCGTGGCGGATGACCTCTGCCCTGTCGATCGCTTCAACGATCTCGACGCGCAGCCCGGTCTCTTCATGCACTTCCCTGGCCGCTGCCTCTTCGAGGCGCTCGCCAATTTCGACCACGCCGCCAGGAAAGCTCCAGATCGCGGCAAGAGGCTGGCGGGCTCGGCGGACGAGAAGCGCGCGGTCCTGATGCCAAATGGCGACGCTGACGGCAAGCAGCGGTCGGGTCGGGTAAAGTCGGGTATCGCCAGTCATGCCGCGACGGTAGCGCCCGGGCCGCCAGAAATGAAGGGCGGGTAAGCCATTACCGCCCGATCTTTGCTATGCTGCTATCTGGACCGGCGCGGCCGCCCGGCAAGGAGGGAGCTTAAAGAATGTGCGGGCGATACGCCTTGACCGCGACTCCAGAAGAACTGCAGGCACTCATGGGCTATTTGGATGAGGAGGCTTTTCCGCCGCGATACAACATTGCCCCGACACAGCCGGTGGCGACGGTCCGCCTCGACCATGGCGCGCGCCGTTTTGCGCTGGTCCGTTGGGGATTGGTGCCGTCATGGGTTAAGGATCCGAAGAGTTTTTCACTTCTGATCAACGCCCGCTCCGAGACCGCCGCCGAAAAGCCGTCATTTCGCGCGGCGATGCGCTATCGCCGCTGCCTTTTTCCCGCCTCCGGCTTCTACGAATGGCGGCGCGGGCCAAACAAGCAAAAGCAGCCATACTGGATTAGCCCGAAGGACGGGGGTGTTCTCGCCTTTGCCGGTCTCTGGGAGACTTGGTCGGATCGCGACGGCGGTGAGATAGATTCCGGCTGCATCCTGACGACCGCCGCAAATGACACGCTCGCCCAGATACACGACCGTATGCCGGTGATCATCGACCCGGCCGAGTTTGCCCGCTGGCTCGAGGCCGGCGACAATCCACCTGGTGCTGTTGCCGATCTACTGCGCCCGGCGCCCGATGATCTGCTTGAGGCAATCCCGGTCGGACCACGGGTCAATACGGCCAGGAACGACGATCCGTTGTTGCAGGAGCAGGTCGTTGTGCCCGACGGTTGAAGCGAGGCTCCGTAGCCACGCATGAATAGCCCCGCACAGATCGCTTTCATCGAAGGCTTCCTGCTTGGCGCCGGCCTGATAATTGCCATCGGATCGCAGAATGCCTTCGTTTTGCGGCAGGGCCTGACCGGCCGCCATGTCTTTGCCGTCGCCGCGGTGTGTTCGCTCTCCGACGCGCTACTCATCACTACCGGGGTCGCCGGCCTCGGTCGTCTCGTGCATGGCGCGTCGGCTTTCCTGACTTTCATCACGCTTGCCGGTGCGGCATTCCTTCTCGTCTATGGGGTAATTGCATTCCGACGGGCCCTACGTCCGGGAGAACTTGTCGCGGCCGATATCGGGGGTGCGAGTCTCGCCGGAACGCTTGCGACCTGTCTGGCACTGACCTTCCTAAATCCGCATGTCTATCTCGACACTGTGGTCCTCATCGGGGCGCTTTCGGCGCGCTATGATAGTGATGTTGTGGCTGCCTTTGGTGCCGGCGCAGTACTTGCATCAATCGTCTGGTTCTTCGGCCTTGGCTATGGTGCGCGCTTGCTGGCGCCATTCTTTTCGCGGCCTAGCGCATGGCGCATCCTCGACGTTCTGATCGGCCTCATTATGTGGGCGATTGCCGGACGGCTAATCGTGGAAATTTGGTCAATGGGTGGCTGAGGGCGCAGAATTCCTGTTTAGAGTGGCGCTTCAATGGGATTCGCCGGGAGGGTTTAATGAGCGAACCGATACAGATCCGCATGGGCGGCTACGGCCCGCCGACGACCAGCTTCAGCCGCGCCTTGAAGTTCATCGGCGATCGCCTCGAATCCGAATTCGGCGATCGCGTCGACGTAAAATACGTTTGGAACATCATGGATCTGGGCTATCGCGGCGAGGATATTCTGTGGCTGGTTGAAAGCGGCATCCTGTCGCTCGGTTATCAATCGACAAGTTATCAGACCGACCGAATTCCGGAACTTGGCTTCGCCGATTTGCCGTTCATTTTTCAGACGACCGCGCAGGCGCGTGCCGCCATTGATGGCGATCTCGGCGCTTTTTTCACAGGTAAGATCGAGGAGAAGACAAACTTCCGTATCCTCGGTTATTTCGAGAATGGTTTTCGAAAAATCTCAAACCGGTTGAGGCCCGTCCATGCTCCGGCCGATCTCAACGGTATGCGGATCCGCGTATTACCGAGCGAAGTCCAGGTCAAAACTTTCGAACATCTTGGCGCCGTCCCACTCAAATGGGACCTCACCGAAGCGATAGAAGGTGTCAAAACCGGCACGATCGACGCGCAGGAGAACCCATTTTCCAATACGGTCACCTACGGCGTGCACAAATTCCATAAATTCCACACGCTCACCAACCATTTCTATCTGTCACGACCGATTTTTCTGCACCGGTCCGCGTTCGACGCGTGGCCAGGTGAATTACAGTTTGCCATGCGGAACGCCGTAAATGACGCCGTTTTGTTTCAGCGCGATCTTGCCGTCGCCGAGGAAGAGGAAGCCCGCCGCAAGATCGAGGCCGAAGGCTGCGAAATTGTCGAGATCTCTGCCGACGAGCACGCGAAATTCGCGGAGGCCGTCAGACCGGTTCTCGGCGACTTCCGGCGAACCTACGGCGACGATCTTTTTGGGCTGGTGCCCAACGCCTAGATTCCATGGTCGCGGAGACAAGCACTTTGGCAACAAAATGGAACCGCGCGGCACTTGGTGCCGCTTATTTCCAATGCCGGTGGGCTTCAGCGCTGTTGCTTGTCGGTCGCTTTTTTGTCGAGCTTGTCCGCCGAGCCGGCACAATTCTGGAGCGCGGCGACAACCGCGGGAATGGCGAGGTTGTGATAGTGGGTCTGCAGCGCCACTTCACGCGCGTGGTCGGACTGGGACTGGAAGGGTCTCTGGTCGATCTGGGTCTTGTGGTTGATCACGGGTCTGGTCTCTGATTACGGTGATGAAATGGGCACTCAATCTGCTCCATGGCCGATCACATGGTGGCCGATTGCGGCAAATACTTGTCATAAGGAATATTAGTGAAGAATTTGCCAAAAATTGTCTGTGACGGGCGTCACAAGGGATGGGCGTTGGTTCGCTGTACAGCCATCGCGTTGGGATCGTTCGCGCGTCGGATAACCTTGTCGACTAGCGCAGCGCTTCGGTGACTAGCCGGTTGCGAGAACGCCGCTCGCGCCTTGCGGGGTGGAGCAATCGTTTTGCCGTTCTTGCGGTACCTGTTCTGATTCTCGCGGCAATTGGCCATCGAGTCGGCATGGTCGATGCGACGGCGACCTATGGCGTCATGGCACTCGGCTTTTCACTGGCGGTGCTTGCCGTCGTCACCGCCGTGGCCGCCTTTGAGGGCATTTGGCGAGACAACCGCAAAGGATTCGGCCTGGCTCTTCGCGGCGCCATCGTCGGCCTTGCCATCCTGACGATCCCGGCCGTCGGGGCCTGGCGTATTGTCCACTATCCACAGCTTGTCGATATTTCGACCGATGTCGACAATCCGCCTTTGTTCTCCGCTTTAGCCAACGCGTCAAACGGTGCCGGCCTGATCGGTCCGATGTCCGGTGACAAAATTGCCCTTCAGAACGAGGCCTACCCCGATATCGTCCCGCGCTATTATCCGCTCGATACGGTCGGCGTCTTCGAAGCTGCGAAGGCGATCGTCGATCGCCGCCGATGGCGTGTGCTCGATCAGAGTATTCCGGCCGATTCAGGTAAATTCGGCAGGATCGAAGCCGTGGCTCACACACTTTTTTTCGGCTTCAAGCAGGATGTCGTCATTCGTGTGGTCCCGGACGGCGAGGGGACTCTGGTCGACATGCGCTCAAGGGCGCGCAATGGCGAACACGATCTTGGCGCCGATGCCGAGCGCATCAGAAAATACTTCAAGGATCTCGACGCGGCGCTCCAGGGTCTCGGCGCCACTGCCGGGTAGTCCGCTTTTAGGTTTCTCAGTAAGGGTTTTAGGCGGGCGAAAACCGGCCATCGACGGTCGGCGGTCCGTTGCTGACGACTTTGCCGTCGGCGACCAGATCCTCGAGATGGGCGAGCACCGATAGGCCCGCAGCACGGTGGAGGAGCGGATTGGTATCGCGGTAAATCACGGCGACGATTTCGGCAATGGTTTGGTCGCCCTCGATCAGCCGGTCGAGTATTGTCGCTTCACGCATCCGCCGGTGTTCGGTGAGCGCCAGGACATAACTATGCGGATCGTCGATCGTTCCGCCGTGACCCGGCAAATACCGCTGCTCGGACCGCGCCGCGAGTTTGTCGAGCGATGCCATATAATCCCGCATGGCGCCGTCGGGGGGCGCCACGATCGTCGTCGACCACCCCATGACATGATCGCCTGATAACAACAGCTCACCTCCGGCTAGGGCAAAAGCGAGATGGTTGGCGGTATGGCCCGGCGTTGAGACGGCTTCGAGCCGCCATGTTTCTTCCTCGATCACGTCGCCGTCAGTGAGCACGATGTCTGGGACGAAGCTCGCGTCACCGGCGGCATCAAGACGGGTGCTCTCGCCAGCGCGTGGCGGTCGTGAAGGCCTGTGGGGGCCGCCACCAGCTGTCCTCGCACCGGTTGCACGGTGCAATGCGGCAAGCCCGCCGGAATGGTCGCGATGCGTGTGGGTGAGGACGATGTGCGTAACGATCTCGTCCTGTGTTGCCGCAAGCAGTGCGCCAACTTGGTTGTCGTCGTCGGGCCCAGGATCAACAATCGCGACGCGGCCTCTACCCAGGATATAGCTGTTTGTTCCATGAAAAGTCGTCGGGCTTGCATTGCGCGCGGTCACACGGCGAACGCCGGGCGCGATTTCGACTGCTGTCCCGTAGTGCGGTTCGAAATTTTTGTTGAAAGTGATAATATTTGCCATAACGCCTTTCATGCCAATTGCACGGCCGCGCCGCCATCTTGGCAAGCCGCCGGTTTGACTTTCCGACTATACCGATGCGCCCCGACAAATACGGAAATGATCAAGGCGAGCAAATCCGCAATGTGTCCAGTTCTTTCTATCAGAATACCGGGCCGTATGACCGGGTTTTGATGGCCATTGGAAATTTTTGCGCTCGTCTTGCGGTGCTGGACAACACGGCGCCAAGCGCCCGACGGCTATCCTCGCCTCGCCATCCAACTTTTTACAACGATTTATTCCGCGATCCTTCCCAATCGCATTGCGGGTAATTCGCTAAACCCAAGATGGCTGCAGTCTTGCTTGAACTTGGAGATTCCATTCCAGCTAGTGGTTGGCGCGACGATCCGTCTGCAGCCGTCGGCCTGATCCGCGCTATCCAGTAATCCACCGCATATGGCGCAGCGATAAAGAAGGGCCCCGTGCCGGGCCGGCTCAATCGGATTTGGTGTCGTCTTGTCGACGGTGTGATAAAGCTCTGATTGATCAAGTCGGCTCGTGCAAAACAGAACTGGAGCAGTGGCATGACAATTTTCATCACGCAGGGGCGTTACACTCGGGACGCTATCAAGGGAATGATCGCCAGCCCCGAGGATCGCAGCGAAGCCGTCTCGGGACTGATCGCGGCGACCTGAGCCAAGCGCGTTTCCTTGTATATTACTTTTGGCGAGTATGATTTTCTGGTTATCGCCGAGGGCGGTACGAATTTAACGGATTTCGCCGCGGGACTTCTCGCCGCGGCCGCCGGCGGTGGTGTCACCGATCTGAGGAGCACGGTGGCGATGACCTCCGCCGAGCCCAAGACTGCCTTTGAAAAGGCCGGCTCCATCGCATCGGGTTTCAAAACCGCCGGTCAGAAATAGACAGCTTGGTGCCCGATCCCGGCTAGGTCATAGACCCATCACTCAAGAACCGCTCGGTGTTCGTCACCGGTGACGCCGATCTCGCAACTCCCGGCCACAGGTCATCGCGTGCGTGTTGAACCAAGACTTTAAGGGGATATTAGTGGTTGGCGGTCACAGACGGGGATCGATCGGGTTCACGATCTCGATAGGACCTGGAACGGATTGGCCGAGCTACGTCGAAAATTGGCCGGTTATCTGCCGTTTGACCGCCGAGGAATGTTCTTGATGAAAATCATGCCAATGGTCCTTGTCGCCGCGCTCGTTGTTGGCGGTGGCTTCGTCTATTTGAGTGGCTATCCAGGCCACAGCAACGCCAGAAGCGAGGCAATTTCGATATCTGGGCCGAGTTCAGAAATTGCCGCCGAACCAGGCGTATCCGGCAATGCGGCGGCGGCCCATCTCGCTGGTTACTTCGAAGCGCTGCACGCCGAATTTCCGCCCCGTCCGGATGCCGCGGCGAATATGCAGGGGATCATGGACGAGGGCACAAAAATCGCGCGGAGCTATTTCCCGGACAATCAGGGAAAGCTGATGCGTGCCCTGATTCAAAGCCTCACCCAGTTCGCCACGATGACGCCACAGTCATGGGACTTCAAATTGGTTAGCGAGGCGGGCGATACGGCCGAGATTGTCGTAGCTTTCACGGTCGGCAATGCCTCGATGGCGAAAATTGGAATTAGCAATACGGAGGTCCGCTATTCTATGCGGCGGGAGGGCGGAAATTGGATATTGATGTCGGCGGAAACGACGCTGCAATAGTGATTGCTCGCGCCATGCGGCGGTCGTCGATTATCGTGCCCTTGCGGCAATGCACTGGTAGGCGGTTAACGTGAAAGTAGCGGCATTGGTTTGCGGCGTGCTTGGCGGACTGGCTGGCCTAATGGTCGGCTATTTTTGTAGTGCCGTATTGACCGGCCTCGCGGAGACCCTTGGATGGGATCGTGGAGGTTTCTATCAAGCCATGGCCGTGGCCATAGCGCTTCCGATCGCCGGGATCGCCGGCGGGCGTATGACTCATTCGAGGAGTATTCTGGCTGGTGTCCTGATGTCCATCAGTGCGGTTGGGACGGCACTCATATTTGGAATCAATATACTCCGAGTCATGAGGAATCCGAATTATATGGGTTGACGCGGGGCTCCGGCGCGATTCAGCTATGTGCATGATCCGTCCCAGTTTTCTTTCCTCAGCAGAGCGCCTCGAACTTGAAGCATGT
>Ga0315339_1001756_pt1 | contig 18059 bp, 14 predicted proteins | sample ASW17metaG_FD_204514 | JGI IMG/M metagenome (GOLD analysis project Ga0315339, IMG submission 204514) | Ammonia-oxidizing marine archaeal communities from Pacific Ocean, United States - ASW #17 | ecosystem: Environmental > Aquatic > Marine > Oceanic | place: USA: California | collected 2016-12-05
AACAACACCAGTGCTGTGACAACTAATCCCCCAAGTAGACCCCCCACCTCTGACCACAATGATAGTAGTGCCAACCCTATCAAAAAGGCATTTAATCCCGCGACCACAACAGATACGCGTGCATGTCCCAGTCCTCGTTGCACAGCTTGCTGATAATAATGGTCTCGATGAGGCAACCAGATTTTTTCACCTCTAGACGCCCGGCGAACTAATGTAACGGTAGCATCCGCCAAATAGTAAGCGGGGATAATAAGTGCCTGTAACATATATCCTTTTTGCGCCAAAGTGAGTAAGAGCCATGCTAAAAGAAAACCAATAGGGACGCTCCCTACATCACCCATGAAAATTTTTGCAGGTGCCCAGTTCCAAACTAAAAACCCTATTCCTACTGCCGAAAGGGTTAACGCTAAAATAGCAAGTGTTCCTCCTATGCTGGTGTACGTCGCTATAAAAAACACACCCAGACCAATTGCCCCTGTTTCTATTCCAGCCAGACCGTCTATCCCATCCATGAAATTGAATAGATTGATAAACCAAATCCAGAGAAAAACGATGATTACTTGATCCAACCAACTAGGAATCATTCCGTTGAATAAAACCAGTGGTTCAGGTAATAAAACCATCACACCTATAACGGTGCCAAGTTGGGAAGCAAGTCGAATTAGAGGGTTTAACCCCTTGAGATCATCTACCCAAGAAACCAGAGCCAAAAAAACTGTGCCACCAGTTACCCATTTAACATTTTGATCGCTCTCCATAATCTGAAACCAATCAAATACATCATAACTGACCGCGAGCCATATAGTCACAGCAACAAATACTAACGCTATGCCACCACCGCTGGGAATAGGCCTCTCGTGACTTGATCGCTCATTCGGAAGATCAAAAACTTTACAACGACGAAGGATAGGTAGTAGAACCCCCGTTGCAATAAGCGCTGCCAAAGCACTAAATGCAAAAATAGCGGCAAAAACGATTACGCTCATACCGCCTGTATATCTGACCAGAATGGCAAATCAAAGACTAACTAATACATGTAGTTACGGTGCTTTGGTTTTTTGGCAAAAATTAGTGATTATTGCGTGGTTCCCCTTTGACATATCCGCACACACGTATTTAGGTATTCTGACTTTGGTGGAGAGTTCAATAGACTATCTATTTTCAAGTATGAAGTTAGGATCGTATAGTCTAAGCTCGCTTCAGAAACAAATATAGTTTCTTTGGAATTTGCAGTGCGGCAGTATTTGCACCAACAAATTTTCGAATGCGGCGTTCACTCTCCCTTTCAAATCGGTGGAGCATAAAAGCAAAAGGTGCTCTTGCCTTATAGATTTCGAAATAAGCAGCAACTTCCTTTTTTGACTTCGCCCGTCCATTGTCAGAATATCTGGCTACATAGGGTGTAAAATACGGATGAAGGGACGGCAAATCCCAGTCACCGTGTAGAATGGTCTTTGTAAAATTCCCAATCAGAAGATCATCAAACACCTCATGCTCGATTGCATTAATCAGCGATGCTCGAGGTGTTTCGAACGTTATGCCACGTTTAAATCTTTTTTTTGATAATTCGATTGTTGTTGTTTTGCCTCCGACAACAAAATTAATAAAGTTGATGTGATCTACGAGTGACTCAATTGCATGAAAATATCTTGCGATCTTTTTATTATCATTAGAATCAAGGTGTTGCGACCAGTCATCACCAAATTCTATAGGATCAAGGGGTGTGCGCTCTAATTGCTGCGGACGAATGTTTTCCAAATTATCGTCGGAACAATTCACACGAGCAAATGGCTTATGTAACTTGTATTTTGTGTCGGTAAAACCATCGTAGAGTTCATCAATTGTCGACCTATATTCATTAGCCCAACAACTGTCTCTGCGTTGATAGGTGTGGAAACTACTAAAGGGAATAGTGTCAGTAGCACCATACAGTTGTGTGTAAAATTCAATTTGTCTGCCGAGTGGTTTTTTCTTAACTGATGGGGGCACTACCCGCTTACCAAACTCATCAAAGAAATTAGCCATGTCACCAACGCCAGTACCAAAGAATTTTAGCAAATAACTCTTGTCATATTTGCGAACTATGTTTTTTACAGTCCCCCCCCACGCCCTATCAGCAGCATCGTTAATATTAATTACCAAACGACCATTAATGTCGATTAGGAGAACAGCATCTTGAAAATAATCAGATAAACATAATACCCGAACCCTTTTGCTTAAGCCTACCCATTCACAGTTCTTCAGGACCTGTACTCTAAAACCCTGTTCGATCAATTCGTCACGAATTCGATTGCCAACATGATCGGGCAATAGAATTTGTTTTCCGTGAAGTTTTTCAAGCACCAACGCATCTATGTGATCTGGATGACCGTGAGACAACCAAACAAAAAGCGATTCAAAAATTGATTTGCGCTGAGCCTCTGGTATTTCATGGGAATTACCAAAACTACCGAAGAATGCATGTCCCGAAAGCCAAGGATCGGTCACCAATATGGGTTTATTATCATATGCAATTAATGTTGCATTCCCTATAGTCTCAAATCCAACAAAATTACCATAATCCATAGAAGTAACCTTTTATTTTTGATCTATCTTAAGTGAGGATTGCCGAGAATAAACATAGACCTTTTTTGTCAACTTCTTATTGGACCCGGCAAACTTTTTAAACAAACTTTATAAATTGAAAGGCGGGAAAACCAAGCGCCTTATCAACTAACTCTATTCACCAGTCGCAAAGTTTCAACAACGATCACAGCGGGTGCCTTGAGGAATACTCTAATTGCGGAAACATATTTTTTTGAATTTAGGTGTGCTCGAATAGCCTCATAGTGAACCGCTACCAATCTAAACCACAAACTGATAATTGGGGAACCACTGTGTTGTCGCAATATTGGAGCATATCTTTGCGCAATTTTTATTGTGCAAGATAACCGACTATCTGCTCGCCTAGTAATGCTTTCTTCTCGTACGTGGTACTTTGCAAGATACTCATCAAACACAAAAAATTGACTGCCTTGTGGCGCAAGCATCTTGAGCCATAAGTCAAAGTCTTGCCCAGCTTGAAGTGATGTGTCAAACCCTCCAGCCTGATGGATGGACGATAAAGATGCAACAACGGTACTCGTAGATATAAAACCCCGCCTGTAAAGACCATGAAACAACGAGTTGGAAGAATTTTGGAATCGAACGGCAATGTTATTTTTTTTCTGATGTTCCCCATTTACAATAAATATATTGTGAGCAACTAAAATAAATTTATTTCGCTCAACATGAAAAATGCTTCGTGCTAATTTTTCTGGCAACCACTCATCGTCTGAGTCTAGGAAAGCTACATATTTCCCAGCAGCAGATTGGAGGGCTAAATTTCTTGCAGCACCTGCACCTTGGTTTGATTGGTGTAGCATCTTAAGCTCAATTGGACTGTCTATTTCCGAATATGTTTCCAATATCTCTGAAGTTTCATCATCAGATCCATCATCTACGATGATTAGTTCCTTCGGATAGACTGTTTGCCGAAAAACACTTTGTACAGCGCGATCAATATAGTCCGCGGCACGGTAAGCCGGGACAATAACTGAAACATCACAGTTGGATTGATTAGACATTTATAGCTAAACAGCCCTATCGAACGATACCGTGAGAGACAAAGATGCCGGCAAACTCACCCAATCAGAATATATGATAGTCATAGCATCTTCGCTTTTCCCATAGCTCTTCCAGTATTTGGATGTTTCTAATACTGGTTTACTCGAGCCCGACACTTTGAAAGGGCCAAAGGTAACATCTCCATTACAATTCCGAAACGAATGGTTGGTATGAAAATATCGCAAAATTTTGTGGCAGCCCTTACCCTCAATGGTGTCGGAAATAGTAACTTCTTTATCTGTAAAATTCCAACTGCGCTGCCACACACCAATCCCTTTAATCCGAGAAAAACAACTTGTTTCAACATTAATATGGTCAAGATTATCTCTCCAAATTGGCCCAGAACCTGTCACAAGTTTACGAAACTCATCTGAATAATACGGCTTGTTCTCAGGATAGGGTGGAAGATCGTCAATGGTTAATGTATTGTGAGCTTGGGCATGTTTGTCCCTCTCTCCTGTTACTCCATATGAGCGGCGTCCCAAATCGATAAACACCGATATTTTGTCATAATGTAACTCAAAACTACCAAAATCTTGGTGTCCGTGCCCAGGTAACGGTTGCCAACCATCAAGGGTCGAATGCCAAATTGCCGCCCATGAACCTATGTCTGTCCGCCTCCAGTTGTTTAACCGATGCTTCTTGAGGTTGCTTGGATCAATATTTTTTTTCAATTCCCTTAGTGCTTTCTGCTGGTCGGGAGCAAGTTCCGCTAACCATCCTGATTTGGTGCCATCTAAAAGACAGAGCAGATATGACGGAGAACAATCTGGCGAAATATCACCAACCAACGGCAAGCCGGCTGGCATATTGAAAATTGGTAAAACAGAAAGTACCGAAGAAGCTATCCTCTCAAAATAAGGTTCTTCCTTGCGTCCATATTTCTTTGCCGCCAACCAACATTCTATATACCAGCGGCTAGCGAGGAGGTGATAGTGAACCGACCCCTCTCCCAATTCCCCTGATTCAGAAAATATACGCCTACTCTCCTCCAGAAGAATCTTACAACCAAAATCTATCCAACTAGCAATGCCAAGCATCAACCCTCCGAGATAAAGTCCCCTACCGTTATTTGCCAAGTGATTTCCAGTATGGGTTTTCCCAAAATACTCAAGATTTTGATATATTTCTCGACCATGCTGTAAAAGCAGCTTTATGGTTTCGTCCTTTGGTTCTGGAATTCCAAAACGGCTAGAGAATTGTAAGATATTGATTAGCCTCTCTGACACTGTATAAGGGTGCCACGCCTGACTAGAAAATGCCTTTGAATATTTTTCAACCCACAGTACCCAAAGAGCAACGACCCAATCCGGATCCAAATTTTTTCCAGCCTCTGTTACCCATGAAAATCTGTGAAACGCAAGTTTGCTCTCGATATCAATAAACAGCGTTTCATCAATCTGTTTATACCAATCTGGATCAAGTTTATGAGACTCCCCAGCAAATTCGTAGTTTCCGGCCATAACAGGCTTCTGATAAAAACGTTCTTGAAACAAATTAGCGTTAACTGGCAGATCTTCATAAAGATCGGTATCAACCAAATAGTCGGGTGACAATTTGTATATCGGTGTAAACTTCCATTTACCAAGCAACCACCCATAAAACCACTGCCGTAAGACTTGATCTTCATATAACCGTCTGAATTTGCGGATCAGAGACATGATTTTCTATAAGGTGGAAAAAAAATACCGTAACTGCGGGATATCCCAATTTGCCAAAAGGTGATCCCGCTTCAAAGCAAGGGAGCTATCACCCTGTTTATTCACTCCACGGCACCCCGTCGCAAATGATCGGTATCCGATTTCTCGAGCTAATTGACCATCTCTTTGCAGATCAAAATCTTCTCCAGGAAAGCCATAAGGAGCACAAAAATGCTCGCAAACTATACCCATATGAGTTTCAATCTCCAATTTTGAATCAGTCAATTCAGTACGAACCTCGCTTAAAGTCAACTCCGACAACCTTCTGTGAGATTTTGTGTGAGATCCGATGGTTACGCCAGCCTGCGCAGAAGTTTGACATTGATCCCAGGTTAGAAAATCTATCGACGTATATTTTCCCCTAAATCCGAACACATTCCGGGAAACGATACTTTCGGGTTCAAATGATTTTCCAACCATGTTGGTGACAACATAAAATGCAGCAGGAATTTCCAGATCACTAATAATAGGGAGTGCGTATTTGTAACAACAGCTTAATCCGTCATCAAAAGTTAGACAAAAGTATCTTCCCTTTATTTCTTTTCTAGTATCGAGAAGATTTGTAGCGTCATTAAGCCCAATGAATTCGCCAAAATTCTTCAAATAACGTATTTGGCGTTCGAAGCCTCTCATTTCATCAGAAAAAATGTGGTGATAATAAGGAAAACGAATCCAATTGGATGTGTTTCCAATATCCTTACCAACTGAAAGCGCACCAATCGCAAGATTTCTAAACATGGCACGGATTTTTTGACTGGTTAATGTAGGTCCAAGCCATTCCTTGTATGAGTCCGTCGACCTGAACTTCTTTTTGTCTTCAAAAGGTGTCAACGTCCCCACCGTATATCTGCCAATTTGGATGATAATGGATATTTACGCTAATATTGATGTTACTTAGTGACCTGACAATTAGCGGCATTCTCCTATGCGCATAAAACCCAGCCCGTCTCAAAATTTTTTCGATACCAGGAGGATTCATGGCGGTTTCTAATAAAATAGCTTTTCTATACCTAGCTCTTTTAATGACCGTTTTTAAGACAGCTTGAAGAGCGTGCGGGTTAATTCCTAACAACTCGGTCAAACGGGCACGCCCATCGTAAATTGCACCCCACTTACGACTGCGGATACCCCAAATTGCAAGTGCCTGCAAATCGCCATTCTCATAAGCACATACCCATTCATAATCAGATAGGGTATCACTAGAATACCTCCAGTTGAACCAAGCTTCATTACGTTCCACCCGACACAACTTTTGCTCTCGTCGCCAGGTTTTTATCAATGGCACAAGGTCATCCGCGCCGAGCTTTTGAATCCGAATATCAAAATGTCTAGTACGCCCCTTTGGTAGTAGATGTGTAGCATAATCGGCTATAGGACCGAATGCTGCGGGAATTTTGCTATAACCAGACGGACGTATAGGTCTAACCCAATGAGTAACATCCCCAGTGTGATCCCAATTTAGCCGACGAACAAATCCTGGGAAAGATAATGGGTTAGGAAATCCGTAAAAAACCTCAAATCCATTTGCGGTGGCGGTTTCTACACAATGTTTTCCAGCTTCGATAAAAACAGGTCGTCCCACATAATCGGGGTGAGACATGACATCCATTGCGTGGGCACCCTTAACAATTGAATTCCCAATACGCACTTCAACTGGCCCAAGCATAAACGCCCCAACAAGGCGATTTTGCTTAACAGCTAAAGAAATTTGGCTGGGACCAAGTGGTGAAGAAAAGTACCGCCAGCGATCATATTTCTCAGGACGCAGATGACCCCAAACTAAATGATACAAATTTCTTATTTCTGTGAAATCGTCTTCTGTCGCTTCTCTGATTAGCCAATCTGTTTTGTGTATAGAAACCAACAAGAATACCTTTATTTTTAATTTTTTAAGGAATAAAACTGAGTATTATCGCTAAATGAGTTTTGTTCTTATCTTTGAGTACTAGACACACATGATTATGGGGCAAATTCTACGGTTCTCCAGTAAAGGCCCTGTTAGACCAATCAAGAAATCGCCTCAGTCCGTGATTTAAACTAATGACAGGATTAAAATTTAATTGTAATCGCGCTTTCTTAATATCGGGACAACGGCGCATGGGTTCATCTGCCGGATAACTCGCCGGATATTCTATTTGATTATACGTTACTTCCTCCTTGCTAATTGTCTGTAACCTCTCGACAAGATCTATCATCGACACTTCCGGCTTCGGAGTACCGATGTTGTAAGCTTCTCCGGGGACTCCTTTCAGCATCACTAAAAAAAATCCAATCATTGCGTCGGTGATGTAACAAAAAGTTCGACTTTGTAACCCCGAACCATACACATTTAATGGCAATCCCGCCTTAATCCTACTAGCAAAATTGGGCAAAACACGGTAATCGTTTTCATGCATTCCTGGGCCAAATACATTAAACGGGCGAATGGTGTTAGTTTTAATACCGTCCCTTGTATGATATATATAACATAGGGTTTCCCCAATTCGTTTGCTCTCGTCGTAACAGGCCCTGGGCCCTTGGCAAGAAACGTTCCCTCGGTAACTTTCGGCAATTGGCAAATGCTCTGGATTTGGATCACCATATATTTCACTTGAAGAAAAAAAAGTGAACCGTGCACCTTTCGTTTTAGCGAGATCTAACATGTTTTGTGTCCCTGAGATTGCAACCCCCAGGGTTTCAAGAGGATATGCCCGGTAATAAAAAGGGCTGGCAATCCCAGCAGCGTGAATCACGTAATCCACGTTTTCATCAAAGCTAAACGGTTGAATAACATCGTGAACAATAACCTCAATATGTTCGAAGCCCGGATCCTCAGACCCATAATTACCTGCCGTAATCAAATTATCTAATACAATTAATCTAACTGGAGCCTCTAAAACTTCAGCGTTTAAAGTAGCAAATACATCCATAAAATAACGGCCTAGGAATCCCCGTCCACCAGTTAATATTACTGTTTTCCCAGCAAATTGTTTAGCATCTTCACCGAGACAAGATACAATTTCGGTGAGATCTGTTTTAAGCATACGCATCATAACCAAGCTTGGTAGGGGCCAAAAAAAGAATAACCATTAGTCGACCCAATTAACTACAATTGGATCATTGATTAGCGGACTTCCAATAACGGCAGGGGTATAATAAATTGCCCACCTTTCTTCTGATAATTTTGATTATTAGAAATAATTGCTTCAGCAAAGTTCCACGCAAGAACCAATAAAAAATTAGGGGGTTGTTTTTCAATTTGATAACTCGAAACAATTGGAATATGTCTACCAGGTGAGTAAAGCCCTTGTTTTAAAGGGCTGTCGTCAACAATGAAGTCGACAACGTCTAAACCAATATTAAAATGATACATTAATGTGGTTGACTTAGCCGGAGCACCATAGCCAGCAATCTTTTTTCCATCTGACTTAAGCTGTTCCAGCAAGGTATTTAATTTATACTTTAAAACCTCTATTCCGCGCGCAAAATTTCTAAACGTCTCGACTCGATTCAAAGCGTGGATTTGTTCTAGAGTGATCAATTCCGAAACTGTTCCATCATCTGAATACGGTCCATCAGCTAGCTGACAAACACCCCTAAGACTGCCGCCATGGGTATCAACACGGTAGGCACCAAACATATTCATACCATTCTGAGCAAAAAAGCGTCGTAGAGGTCTTACAGAATGGTAGGATAAGTGCTCGTGATAAATAGTGTCAAATAAAGTTTTTTCTATGACATCTGCAAGATAGGAGACTTCAAAAACGAAAACCCCATCTGGTGCAAGTAATGATCTTACTCCCTGGATTATGCCCTCAAGATCGTCGGCGTGAGCAAATACGTTATTTGCTGTTACAATTGAGGCACGGCCTTTCGATACAAGTATTTTCTCTGCAAGACATTGATTGAAAAAACCTTCAATTGTTTCAATTCCGTTTTCATTAGCCTCCTTAACAATCTCCCTAGCCGGATCAATTCCTAGAATGGACATTCCAGCATTTTTAAAAAAAGAGAGTAACGTCCCATCGTTAGATCCAATGTCAACAACCAGGCTGCCAACTTTAGGCGTGAATTGTGTCACGACATCTGAAGCGTAACGTCGAAAATGCTCAACAAATAAGGGGGACGTTCCAGAAACGTAAACATATTTAGAAAAAAGTATTTTAGGATCAATAACATCCAGCAACTGAACATGGCTACAATTCTTACAAAAAAAAATATCTAGGGGAAATACGCTTTGTTCGACCTCAACACGATTGCTCTTGACAAAAGCGTTTGCTGGCGGTGTTGGCGTCAATTGAATTACCAGTTCCAGTTCGCCAGAGTTGCACAATCGGCAACTCGAACGACGGATACACTGAGTGGTGTTCACTTATCACCTTTTTCGGGTATCCAACTTTTTAACCCCTCTGTTTTCAACATATCGATCCGCACCACATCTGCCTCATAGGAAGCCTGGTCACGAGGGTTTCGAGAAAGAGTAAGGAAAATAGTATCAACTGGAAATCGCATGCCGTGGTCAACAATTGGCGGAGTAAACACCATTTCTCCTTCCTCTATTATTAGTATTTCTGGTTCCTGACTACTTCCCGTCGGCCTGTGTAAATACTCGATTCTACCGGAAACCACATAACAGTAGTGCCAATCAGTCTTATGGTAATGATTGGCACGTAAAGAACCAGCTTTTGATTCTATCATAACAGCACTCTTCATAAGGGTATCAACAAGGGGTTGAATGCTGCCACGATGATCAACAAATGGCTCTTTAAGCTTTACCACACCATGGGATGGCCAGTCTTTTTTTTCAAGTTCGGTTAGCGGTTCAGTTTTCAACTTTTTAACCATTAACGTGCCCAAAGAAAAATTATCTCATGTACAGCAATATTTTTTTAGACCAATTCAAAATCTTGAAATCGCAAAATAAAAATTTTTTGTATAGCTCTATGCTAAACACTAATTATTATTCTCTAAAAAATACATCTGTCGTATTTTAAAACTTTTGGGTTATCTTCATAGTATTTTTTTCTAGATTTTGTCAGATAAATTCCAAGCATTTTTCCAGTCAGAATCGGCACAATAAATTTGATAAACTAGACCCATCGTTTTCAGAGCTTCTAGAGAGGAACCATTTTTTATTTTTGTATTTTCAATTATTGCGAGAGCAAATTCTTCTATCTCGTCTTCCCAGGACGGATCATATTTATAGCTGATAACCTCATCATGTGGGTTGCCGCGATCATCTCCAATATTCCTAGAAATTGTTAAAGTTTCTTCACCATAACTCTTTGAACCCGAAAGGATTCCATTTAAAATTAGCGTCCCCTTTTCAAGCGTTATTTCTAAGCTAAACCTATGCCGCCATTGCGTGGCAGAAGAATGTAGCATGGCAACAATCCCGTCCGAGGTTCGCAGTAAAGCATAAGCGTTATCTTCAACATTATGATTCCAAAACCCATTAGAAATAAAACTTTTTACTTCTACAAAATCGCCCGAAAACAATCGTAAAAGGTCAACCATATGAATTCCCTGATCCAGAAGGATCCCGCCTCCCGCTAAATCACGGTTTGTACGCCAATCGGATTGTTTTCCGAACGTAACAATCTGTGATTTTCCGTAAACTCCCCTAAGATTGATTACTTTACCTAGCTCTCCCGATTTAAGAGTACTTAACGCGTCGCGCACGGATTCATGGTAGCGATGATTAAATCCATATTTCAACTTCAATTCCGGATGGTTCTTTTCACAAGCTATAACTCTTGCTATATCATGCAAATTACGTCCTGGTGGCTTTTCGCAGAATACATGCAATCCCCTTTCTAAACCTGCTATGGTAACATCCGCCGCCATATCGTTACTTATACATACGAATAATGCGTCGAGTTTCTCTTCTAATAATCGATTGTAATTATGGTAATACTTAGTTCCGTCCGCTAACTCACCAGTATCATCCAAATTACGATCACAGACTGCCATAATTTTCATGTCTTCACGTCTATTAACAAATTCCTGTCGACGTTTTCCCACAATCCCATAACCAGCTATTCCCGCTCGTAAAACACCCTTCATTTAGGTGCCATCCAAAACAATTAGAGGTTTTAAATTAGATCGTTTTGTGCTTTTCAAAACGATTCGTCCGAGCCTTGTGAACAACTCTCCGAATTGGCATCTGAAGTTGTTCAGGTAATGCTTGAAAAGCTTTTCGGGCAATTTTCTTTGCCCGAAAATGTGATATATTATTTTCAGTTTTCCGGTGTTGTATAAGTACCTGTCTTAGCTGATTGAGGAATATTTCACCGTCTTCAAAATTATGTGCTTTTACTTTTGCAATAGAATTACCAATTTCAGTATCCATTTCTTCAAATTGCACATCTGTAAAATTGAGGTAAGATTTTTGGAATTCTGTCGTATTATAGGGATTTGCCACCAACATGATTAGCGGTTCCGCATCAAATGACAAAGCGAGATCGACAAAGGATTCAATCTCACTAGAATTGAGAGTGTTTAGCGTCATGCTGAGAGTAAAACTAAAATGTTTCCTATGTTTTAGACCCTGTAAACGCTCCAAATTGGCTAAAACCGTATCCCAATCGGCGTTACGGCCTCGAACGCGTAGTCGCATAAAGCTCTCTTCCGTCGCTGCGTCCAAAGATGCCCCTATGCTACTAATAGGCAGCCGTTCGATCGTATCGTAAATGCGATCAGTCAATAAAGTTGCGTTAGTTATAAAATGAAATCTGGTTTCCAAATTTACATCGTGTTGTTCAAGCATTTGTACAACGGGTCTGAAAAAAAATGGCTCGCCACCAAATGGAAATATGACCTGTGCTTTTGTGGCGTATTCTTTCACTTCTTTCATAAAATTATCTGGAAGTTTGACCCGCATTTTAGCATCTTCACGCTGGTAGCAGTGGTAACAATCTAAATTACAAGCGTAACTATAGGTAAACCTGAACCATCGAGGTGTAGAACCAAGGATAGTCTCACCTGCAGTATATTCCTCTTCGTTCAACACCGCATTTTTTCTTTGATCGCTATTTTCAGTTAATTCGGTAAACCAATCTAAGTTTTCATATTTCTTACCACCTTGCAGCACAGGACACGTATGCGGACACATGGATAATGCCCCTTCATCCCGCATACGCTTTCGGACAGATTGAAATCTTTCACCATTCCAAGCTTGTTCGACTGTCTCTTGGTTTACATTTCCAAGTACCGTATCATTGTTACAACACATTGTAACATCACCGTTGGGGTTATTAACTTCGAAATGAGACCAAGGATGTTTACAAACGAATTTTTTCATTGGGATGTTTCTCTTGTTAGGCTTATGCATCAGCTGTATTTGTGGTTTTAACAAAATTATTTATGGGAGTTCCAACTCCTTTTCCCATAGGGTAAATCTTACTGGCGCATATATTTCTCCCCATTTAAGAGGGTTTGGTTTGACTGCATTGTCTAGAGCCTCGCCCAACTGGTCTACGCTAATAGGAACAGCATCAATGCCTTCTGGTAATACGTTAACAGCTATACGGTCGTCAGGTCTTAAACGGAAAGTAGGCAACCCCGCCAGAAGCCCTTCCAAGCCGGATGTACCAGTACCGTAAAACACCGCGCTTATCCCTTTTTGCTCAGGAATGGTGTTGTCAGTAATAACAATGCTTTCAGATTCTTCAACATTTTTCGGGTACAAAGGGTGAATTTTAACTAGAAATTTTCTCCCTTCTTTCTGGGCTTTATTAACAGCCTCCATCATTTTTTTCGTGATTTCAGTATCTGCTGAAGTTGCGACAAAGACTGGACCGTTCCGATCAAAATACTCGCCTACAAATCTCGAAATCCGGAACGCTCCGCCTATCGTCAGGCGTTTCTCAGGCATTCCCCATTGAATAAGTTGTTTATAATATGCGGGACCCGAACAAATAATTCTGTCGGGAATACTGGTGAACCCATCGGGGTTTGAGGCTGGGGCAGGATTAAACTGCTGCGGTCCAATCACAGCATGCTGATACCCAATAGTTTTAATCCCGTACTTTTTAGCACAACGACACAACTCCCTTTCCCAAGGGTGATTTTCCCATGGCCACAGAATTACTTCAGGCTTGTTCTTCTTGATCCAGCGACATTGGCAATGAATTTGCCAGGCATTGGAGGCAAGCGCCGCCGTTGAGTTTTCAAACGCAACGGCTCGACGAATTAACCAAGAATATTCTCCTGTTATATCTGCTTTCCCAGGATGCCATCGCTTAAAAATAATTAAAGGGGACATGAATATACTGCCCCATGCATGAAGTCCGGCGGTTTGTTTCCCGGAAAGGCGTTGGGTATTCCCCAAGTCGGCATCCGTATGAATCAGGCGTCGAAGCGATGGAATGTGCTTCATCAAACCGCCAAAATACGTATCATCACCATCCGCTGTACTTTTCGGGTGTCCATATACGATAAGCGCCCTATTTCCACCGCAAATGTTCTTACGGGTATGGCGTAGTATAAGTGATGTAATCGCTACCCTTAGCGCAAGCACTGTTCTTGCTAAGTACCCCCTTGCCCATCCTCGGATCATTCGTGGCCAAATTGGAGGGTATCGGCCAGCGGCTATACCATCAATTCCAGCTAACTCCCTAAATAGCCATGGATCGTCACAAACAACCAGGTATGAGTTTGATTCTTTACAGGCTCGCTCCGTTAAACGGACCCACGCCATCATCAGGCCAAAATCACTGTTGTAGGACGCCGCAGTGGGCATATGAGCAAGTCTAGCCGACATTGTCTGACCTAATTTTTTACCTATTTTCCACCATTGATCTCGAACCCCATCAAACTCTTCTTCAAGACGAGCCCCCAAATCACGTAGTCTAAGGTTACGGTCAAGATCTACCTTGGTGCCGGTGACTGCATACCAATGGATTGAACTATCAATGTCTCCTACCTCGTCAGACCTACGTAAGAATACCGCCATTAAAAAATTAGTTACCCATAATTATGTTTCAAAAAGTGGTGTGGTAAACGTGTTAGTAACTCAAGATTTCTGAAAGTGATCTATTCTCAGTCCACTTTTCGCATTCTTCAATTAGATTTCTGATCATATTATCTGCACCACAGGACACTTTCCGATAGCAGCTAAATGTTCTGATAGACTCAATATTTTGTCACCATAATACTAGACCTGCACAACACCGGGATCACACACAAAGGGAAGGGAAGACCCTTCGTTATCAGAAATAGCCGAAAAATGATGATCAGCTACCCATGAAAAGGTAGTTTTTTAAGCAGAAACCTTTAAAAGCCTATCAGAAGCAGATTTATTCAACCGATCAAGGGCCAATCGTGCAATCTCTCGGGCTTTTGAACCATCGACTTCTCGAATGTTGTTTGCCGCCCGTGTACGGGTAATTAGATTATCATCCAAGTCATCCGTAACACTTGGCGTTATGTAATTAAGGACTAATTCTGGTACTCCCAGTTTATCGAACCAGTTTTCCAATTGGGCCGGAATTTCTTCAATTTCGCAACTCATACCAGAAGCGATGGGCTCCAGTCGTTTTGCATCCGTTTCCATATTATACCGGGCAATTTCCCCTAAGGTGAAACTGCATGCTAATCCATGTGGCACACCAAACCGCGAAGTAAAGGGGTAACTGATTGAATGCGCCAAAGCAGTTTGCGTTGTTCCCATCGCCAAGCCGGCAATCGTTGAAGCTGTTTGCATATGACGTCTAGCACCCAAGTCATTTGGATTTCTTAAAACGTTAAGTAGACCGACCCTAATCATAGTAATTGCCTGTGAAGCCATCGCATCGCTAAGAGCAGTGTGACGACGGTTCCACACTGCTTCCATGGCGTGACTGAGGGCGTCTAGACCTGTAGCAATTGTTAACTCTTTGGGCATTGTCATCGTGAGTACCGGATCCAAAATTGTATGAGATGGATAGATTGAAATATTGTTGACTGAATGTTTAATCCTTCGTTCCCCCCATATAGTACCCCAAGGAGTAACTTCTGATCCGGTACCCGAGGTAGTTGGTATCGCGATTATCGGCAAGGTAGGTAGGTCATTTGGCAAACTCGTTCCTTCTCTCAAATGACTAAGAAAAGTCTCCATGTTATTATCTAAGGCAGAAAGAACTGCTGCGCCTTTTAATGCATCAATTACACTGCCGCCGCCAAAGCCTACGTAAACGTCTACATTTTTCACAGCCGCAGCAACATCTAACACCGTTTGGATAGTTGGATTTTCATCGCAGTAACAATACTGAGAAATAGGCTTTCCGCACCGCGAAATTATCTTTTCCACCGCACCACGTGCTATCCATCCCTGGCTAGTCACTAGCGCCCACCGGCGTTTTTGAAGGACGTCAAATAGGGCTTCCTCAAAGGCATGACCTTCAATTATTCGCGTAGGATTGAAAAACGGGTGAGTTAGAACCATTTATCCGTTTCCTGTATTGCCCGGTTTCGGAAATCAGGTGGGTACCTAGAAAACTCATTAATGACAGAATCTGTTAACGTTCCAGGAATTCGTACGGAAACCAAATGGCCCAATCTATCCGTTTCCTTTATGGCGAAGCTGTGGCTAGTCATTGGTTGAATATACACCGAGTCACCGGGTTGAATCAGTTCTGTTCGGTTGTCAGCCCAAGAGAGATAAATTGGAATCTCTCCATAATTGTATATGTATTCGTGCAAGTGATGGCAAAAACAGCTCCTATCTTCGTAGGAATTTTCGAGTACTGTTATATCAAGACCCCGGAGATAAGGTAAGTGTCGTGTTCTCGCTAATTCCTTCAATTTATAATCCGGACGATTAGAGTTTGGAAACGGGCGAGAATCAATTTCTTGAGAATGTTTTATTATAACTAAATCGCCGGTATCTATCGAAGAAACAAATAGATCTTGTTCCCGCAAATTTAGAACTTTGGCGACTAGCTCAATCTGTTTCTTTGAGGGCAAAACTTTGCCGCCAACAATTTCAGAAGCTTGATCCCATCTCATACCTGCCTTGGTTAAGCGGTTGGTAAATTCACTTTTACCCAGGGATTCAGCATTTAGATAACGTTCAAGGCGTGACCTAAAGGCCTCAATTGCGTTTTTTAGGTTGTCAGTGATTGCCTCAATACTATGGGCGCCGATTTGTATAAATTCATTCAACGCATTAGATACTTCGCCACCGAATGTTACAGCTATTATAACCCCCAGTTCATCGTTGTTGCGAGATGTGAAACTATGTGGAACAAAAGGTGTGATATAATTTGAATCACCTGTGTTCATTTCTACGCAATGTTTTGTGCCATTTATTTCCCAATAAAAATTAACTTCGCCAATAAAAAATGTACACTGATGCAGAAAATGACCTTTATTATAGGCAACATCAGGATTGTCAGGTGTATTATCTTCCACAACCCGAATCGGTTGAATCCATTCAGGCTTAAAAGCTGCGGTTCGACTCATAACGGTATCCCGGTATTCATAATAATCTGCCTCTTTATCAGAGCGATTTTTGCGAGAAAATACCCTTGCCGTTGTGCTGCTATCTTTAGCCCGCATAATCTTAACACCTTGGATTGTATCGTCTTGTTCAATCCACAGATTTGCCATCGAAATGGGGTATATTACACACATTCGCGATAATATCGTTTGAACTACTTCAAGATCTTCTCGACCACTAATTACAGACTTAATCACAGATAATTCGTAACCAAGCTCATTGGCTAGTGCTTCTGGCGTTCGCTTTAAGTCATTGGCCTCGGCTAATATCCGCCGGCCTAATTTTTCCAAATGTGAAGGTTGGCTATTCAAATCGCCCCTCATTACAATGCGTGGGGTTGGGTAATTCTCTTTAACGGTAGATCAGGAGCGTTGTTGATAATTATATTATATTTCAACCCTCCGCTCAATCGTCGAAGGCCTTGAGCGCCTTTTCGTAATCTTCGATGGTATCGATTTCCTTCCATCCACGTTCGATTATCACGCAGTGTATAGGTACGCCAATATTTACCATTTCCTGGATTAAATCGGTCAGGTAGGCTTCTTTAAATACTTTGGAACGTTGAAACGGCTTACCCATATAAAGTTTCTTAGCGCGATGAAAGTGGTGCTTAAATAATTTAGCACCGTGTGGAGAAAATTTTATCATACCAATAAATTCGCCGTGCATCTCAGTCTCAGCCGCCATAATCTTACCAGCAGAGATAACCTTGTTATGAGTGTCAAAAATAATGTTTTCCGCTTCTTCAAGAGGGTGATCACTCCGGCCATCGTAATAAGGCCGCCAATCAACATCGACAACAACCGATATATCGTGTCGTGATTCAATTGCCAGTTGAACCACATTGGCATCAAACAAAATATCCGAATAAGCACAGATAACATAACCACAAATTGCCTCTTCAGCGTAAATCAACGAATTTAGAACATTGTTGTTTTCATAATCAGTATTTTCATAATATCTAAGCCCTTCGTAATTGATTTTTTCCTTCTTATACCCTCTGATGACCGATATGTTTGTTATACCGCAAGCATGATAGGCTTCTAATTGGCGCTGCAACAGGGTCTTATCTCCGAATTGAAGCATACACTTTGGTTTTTCTTTAGTAAGAGAACCTAGGCGACTACCCATTCCTGCAGCTATTATGATGACGTTTGTATTTGATGTCACAATGTTCTACTCGATATTCCCATTCAAGATCATTGTCTATTTTAAAGTGTTGAATAGTTGTGGATTAACGATGTTTTGGTATC
>Ga0315339_1001758_pt1 | contig 18040 bp, 10 predicted proteins | sample ASW17metaG_FD_204514 | JGI IMG/M metagenome (GOLD analysis project Ga0315339, IMG submission 204514) | Ammonia-oxidizing marine archaeal communities from Pacific Ocean, United States - ASW #17 | ecosystem: Environmental > Aquatic > Marine > Oceanic | place: USA: California | collected 2016-12-05
GCCCGGACGTCCTCCTGGGTGTCCTTCGCTGCCAGTTCGATCGCCGTCTCGGTGTTGCCTTCGATCTCGGCGAGCAACCACAGCGCCCGCGCGCGAAACCGCGGGTTCGCATCCGCCGCCATAGCTTCAAGCGCCGCCTGGGCTCGCCGCCCCATCGTGTTCAAAGCCGTCCAAGCGCGGTAACGCGCCGAAAGATTCGGATTGCGCAGCGCCATCACGGCTCCCTCGGGCGTTTCGAAATCGAACTTGGGTATAGCGTAGGCATGCCCCAGCGGTGCGACCCGAAACAGGCGTCCGGTGTCGTCAACGGTGCGGTGACAGCAATCTACCGGATCATACCAGTCGGCGATGACCAGCGATCCATCGGGCGCCACCGAGATATCCGAGGGTCGATAGTTCCGGTCTCCCACGCTTCTTGCAATGTCCGTGATGCTGGCTGAATAACCCGCTCCGTTCTTCGTGGCCGGAAAGGCCCAAACGACATTGCGCCCCGGCTCGGCGTGGATCAGTTGGCCGCGAAATTCCTCCGGCAACAATTCTCCCTCGTAGACCAGAATCCCGGTCGGAGAGCCGGAACCGGTGATGAGCAAATTGGGGACAACGCCCGGATCATTCTGGTGCCACATGCTGCGCGTAATGTCCGGTGACATGTTGGTGCGTTTGCTCTGGTATCCGAGTCCGGTGACCTCATCGCGGTAGCCATAGTTGCCGTATTCCATGACGAAGTTGACCCGGCACGAACTTGAGCCATTGTCGTTGTCCGACTGCCACATCGAGCCGTAGGAATCAACCGTCACCTCCCAGTTGTTTCGGAAGTTGTAGCCGAGCACCTCGACCTCGCTTCCGTCGAGCTCGCAGCGGATCACCATACCCTCCATGTAGGGCTCGTGGCTGTTGTTCACCGGCTGACCGAATTGATCCATCACCAGCGTTCCATCTTCCCTTCGCAGTTCGGAATTCGTGTTTCCGAAGTTAAAATAGAGACGGCCGTCCGGGCCGAACATGACCGCATGGATTGCGTGATCGTGTTGTCCTTCGGGGCCTTTCACCTTTCCTTTAAAGAGCAGCTTCTTGGAATCAGCCACATCGTCGCCATCGGTGTCCGTCAACAGCAGAATGCGATCCGGTGCCGAGACAATCACCTGATTGCCAAGCACGCACACACCATGCCCGCCGTCGATGTCAGGGCCTTGGTAAAAAGTCTTCTCCGAGTCTGCTCTCCCGTCTCCATCCGTGTCCTCGAGAATCTGGATGCGATCCCCCTCCGGTATCGTTTTCTTGCGATAGTTCACCGTCTCAACGACCCAGACGCGACCACGCTCATCGACATCAATGCTCGCCGGGTTGAACAACTGCGATTCGGACGTGAAAAGAGTCGCCTCCAGGCCTGGCGCCACGGTGAAGCCCTCACGCTGATCGGTCGCCTCGACTAGCGTTGTCGGCGACACGGCGATCAATACCGCGATGAAGGTGATTTTTAGTCTCTCAACCAGATTGAGAGCGCACAACAAGTACGTTTTTTTAAAGCTCATATTTAGTGAGGATCCTAAACTGTATACAAATCTTCACAACACTCTTATTTCTAATTATTTAATTCCAATAGCGTCTCGGTTTTTCAGTTACTACTTTTGCTAGATACTTCAATTTTAAGCAATGCCTCCTTGACTGATTGAGCTTTGGGTTCTCTTCCTCTCGATCAAAGAAACTGGCACTAATACCACTTTAGGTTCAGGCTGTCACGGCCCCGACTCGCTCAGCTTTCCTCTTTTCATGGTTGTTTGAACTGACCCTTTGCCCTTATTTTACATGCTCCCACTAAACTGGTATAGAAGTACAAACTCTGAAACAAATTGTCTTGGTCACGGGTATTAGCACTAGTAACTCCATGCTAGAACTTATTTCATATAAATCAACTTGACCAAAGGTCTAAGCGGATATGCATGGTTCAATTTAATCTATATGATTTGTAATTTATCGCAAATCCCTCTTCTTTATTATGAAAATAAAAACGGCTAGAAATTGGAAAGTGTCTTTTTCTATAATCTTCCTATCTTATTTGAGTGTTTCGGCATTTGCAGCTACTCAGAAAGTGGAAGATCAACCCATTCGTTTGGAAGGCAAATTACAGGTTCCAATTCCGTCGGAACTCAAAGCGCTACATATTACTAATCCTTATGCTAAAATACTAATAGAAGTTGATGAGAAAGGATCTATTCTCGATTCGATGCCGATCGAAGCCTCTTGGTCGAGATTACGAAAACTGGGCCGCTCGAAAAGTTAGTCTGGGCACCTATAAAGGACCCAGATAATGAAATAAAAACGATACACAACAGAACAGGTAACTGAACAAGGCTCTGAAATTCTGCCAAAAATTGACTTTCCGGGTGAATTTAGGACAGGTATAGATCTCCATTCGCAAAGACCCATCGCAACAAACACAAGAACCACCACATCTTCTTATCAATGTATCCAGTCTTTTCTGAATCTATGTATTTCTTACACTCGATGATCAAGTTCTGCCGCGTTCCCTTGCGAGCCGCCGTGGCCCTGGCCGCTGCGAGTCTGGTGCCAGTTGCTTTCAGTTCACCAGAGCCACAGCCGACCGTTAAACCTGCCGAGCTGGATGCGAACGGTCAACCGGCGCGCTTGCTGTCGGCCTTCTTTGGATTGGACAACGGACTGGGGATTGGGGCCAATCGCATCTGCCCATTTTTCTGCTTCTTCCTTCGTAGCAGGAGCGGGTTTACCCCGCGATTTCTTTTTGATATGGTCTGTGCAATCGGAGCATCAAGCTACTCCTACAACTAAATTCAGGTTTTGTGCCTTCTGTGCTTTTTGTGGTTTCAACTACTACCATTTGCGCTTCCCCGGCAAACTCCCCTTCCAGCCTGCATTGAATTGCTTTAACAAATCCGCTACCGCCTTCGGTCTCTTGGCTGCAATGTTCTTCGTTTCATCCGGATCGTTCTTGTGATCATACAATTCGACGAAGAGGGGCTCAGCATCAGGATCCGTGTAGTCTTTCCAAATCACAATGCGGTAACGATTGGTCCGCATGGCATAACCCATCAAGTCATTCTCGAACAGGGAACGATCCCATTTGTCTCCTTGCTGCTCAATGATGCGGGCTTCCACCTTTTCAATGAGCGGACCAAAGAAAGTTTCTCTTACCCCCTGAGATAAAGGATTGGCCGCCCACTCTCTTAATGCCGGATTCGGATACTGACTGAAGGCAGCCTTCTTCCAGGCGCGATTCGGCTTTTCGAGTAAGGGAACAAAGCTCGTCCCTTCCAAATGACCGGGCAGCTCGACACCGGCCAACTCGCACAAGGTGGGATACATATCGATAAGTTCCACCAAGGCTTTGGTTTTAGCTCCTTGATGTTTTTCCGCCATGTCAGGGGTCGAGATTATCAGAGGAACCCGGGTAGCGATTTCATAGTTCGTCGCCTTACCCCAAACTCCCATGTCGCCCAGATGCCAACCATGATCACCCCAAACAATAATGATGGTGTTGTCGCGAACACCGGCCTTTTCCAAGGCTTCGATCATAAGTCCAATCTGCGCATCCACATAACTGGCACAGGCGAGGTAGGCATGCCTTAAAGTCCGAGCCAGCTCGGGGCCAATCGGGCCATCTTTGGGAATGCCATGACGAACACGTAACTCGAAAGAAGCGTGAAGGCCCATGGTCGCTCCATCGACGGGTGCTTCCTGATGCTCAGCGAGCGTAATGTCTTCTGGATTGTAGTAGTCCCAATAACGGTTTGGTGCCACAAAGTTGAGGTGAGGCCGTTTGAATCCGAGGCCTAAAAAGAAAGGTTTATCCTTATTTTGCACCATTTCCTCCAGCGTAGCGATCGCTCTCAACGTATCATATCCATCCGAATAAACATGGTCAGCTACGTCCCCGGCCTCATAGGCCGGACCATTCCCCAAGCCTCCTCTGGCCTCAGGACTATAGTTGGCAGCTGCTTCTGCACGGTTTCTATTATGAATCTCCATGTTCTCCTTTTTCGCGTACGGTACCGGCTTCTTAATACCCGGTAAATTTTTAACCGGCTCACGGCTCCAGGATTTCTCAGGGTCGTTAAACTTCCCGTGATAGATTTTTCCCGTATGGGAAGTTTCGTAGCCGTTAGCGATCAGGTGTTGAGGCAAGGTAATTATATCCGGATTGGCGTCGCGAAAGTAGGTATAATTTTCAATGACGCCATTCGTGTCGGGTCGAGTTCCCTTCCTGAACGTGCGGGATCGTTTCCAACCCGCCAATCGTTGATGTTGTTTATGTCTTTCAGGTAGTGACGGTAGAAGACGCGATTGCGGGAGTTATCAGGTACTTTATGAAAAGGTCCGCCAAAGGTTTGGGTTGGATCCTATAGAACCGGGTTATTGGTCGAATCCTGAACCGGGAAACGAAATTCCAAGAATGATTGAATGCAAATAGTCACGCTAGGTATCGACATGGCATCGAGACCTAAAACTACTGCCGCGTGTATGATCACCTGGGGAGCGAGTCACGCTGTGGCCTCTTTCCCAATCGTCAACTGCGATGATGAGAAATTAGATGGGTTAATCTCCGATGCTGACGCTGTTGGTATTGACGCTCCGTTCGGCTGGCCAGAGAAATTTACTCAGGCGGTGGTTGACCAGAACCACGTGTGGTAACCCAACAAAATTACGAGGACACGCTAGCGGCAGCGAGAAAAAGAATGGCGGAACTTAAGAAGCTTAAGGCAGCTAGCTAGTCGCCCATCAACTTCGGGTTGGCCTTAACCACATAATAATAACCTCCAGACTAACAAATCACATGGCCCAGTTTGGGTAACTCGATCACTTCACCGTAAAGTAAAGTACATCGTCGAGGAAAATATCGATTCGATTGGGATGCCATTCCAAAGCATACTCATGGAACTCAGTATCTACATCATTCGTGACTATGCTCGTTCCGATTTGGGTACCTTTGGTGTGATTAAAATCCTCGGTATGTATCGTTCCGTGAACCCGATTCATATCGTAACCCACATGCTCCATGATATCGATCTCTCCACTCGCCGGCCAGCCGCCGTAAATCCAATCTGTGGGAAGCATCCAGACCGCCGGCCAGGTTCCACGACCCTTTGGCAGTTTAGCTCGTATTTCGAAACGTCCGTATTTCCAGTCGCCCTTATTTTTGGAAATGACACGGGCAGAGGTGTAGTTACGGCCTTGGAAAGCTTCTTTGCGTGCTTCAATGATGAGTGCCCCATTTTCCACACGGGCGTTTTCCGAGCGATTATCCGTGTAATACTGTAGCTCATTGTTGCCCCAGCCGCCGCCACCGACGTCGTAGCTCCAGAGACTGGGATTGGGTTGTCCGGTGTAATCAAACTCGTCGCTCCAGACCAACGTCACGTGGTCATCAGCTTTTACTAGAAGCGAAGACAAAACCAGACCAAGCACGACTACGGTGGTCATCGTGCTTTTAATAGTCGGATTGTTTAGGGTCACTGAATTTAAGGTGAAGAAACTGATTCGCTTTGAGAGAGCCACTTATGAAAAGAACTCTTCGAAACTACATTTATAAGGTGCACAGTAGTGCAATTAAACAGAAATGCAATGACAGACTTCCTATCCGCTATGCAGCTTATTTCTCTAAATACTCAAGTCCTTGATCCTGGTGCTTGCTTCCATGACAGCCATCACGGCGCATAGCTCGACCATTACGACGGATATTACCTGTCATATCAGTTTGTTGTTGAATGTCGCCTAAGGCTCGAAACAAGGAGTGACGATTTTAGACTTTCTTGGATAGCTCCACCTCAGGCCAAAATGTCTTTCACTACATGCCCATGCACATCAGTAAGACGGTACTGGCGGCCCTGAAACCGGTAGGTCAGTTTCTCGTGATCCATTCCCAATTGATGGAGGATTGTGGCCTGCAAATCGTGCACGTGTACTCCATTTTCCACTACATTAAATCCAAACTCATCCGATGCTCCGTGCACATAGCCCTTCTTGATACCAGCTCCAGCCATCCACAGGGAAAAGGTTCGGCCGTGATGATCTCTACCGTATTCATTGGGTTTCGGGTCACCTTGACCATAGGGAGTTCGACCAAATTCTCCACCCCAAATCACTAGCGTATCATTCAAAAGCCCACGCTGCTTCAAGTCCATGACCAGAGCGGCGCTCGGTCGGTCCGTGTCTTTGGTCGACACAGGTAAGCGTTTGTCAAGACTACCGTGGTGGTCCCATCCCCGCTGATAGAGTTGGATAAAGCGGACGCCTCGCTCGGCCAGACGACGGGCCATTAGACAATTGGCCGCAAAAGTTCCGGGTATCTTAGCCTCGTCACCATAAAGTTGGTACGTGGATTCCGGTTCGTCACTTAAATCTGCCAGCTCGGGCACGCTGGTCTGCATGCGGTAAGCCATTTCGTATTGCGCGATTCGCGTTTCAATCTCGGGATCACCAAACTTGTCCAGCGATTTCTCATTCAACGCGGCCAGGTGATCCAGGTAACGGCGGCGGTGATTGTCACTGATTCCGGGCGAATTGGCCAAATACAGCACAGGATCCCCTCCACCTCTAAGTTGAACGCCTTGATGCTTGCCTGGCAAAAATCCCGAACCCCAGAGCCGCGCGAGCAACCCTTGACCAGCAGTCCCTTCACTCGGCACCGAATTCATTACCACAAAGGACGGAAGATCCTCATTATCTGATCCCAGACCGTAATCCACCCATGCCCCCATGCTCGGACGCCCCGGCAACTGGCTCCCGGTTTGCATAAATGTAATAGCTGGATCGTGATTGATGGCCTCACTATTGACCGACCGAAGCAGACAAATCTCGTCGGCAATTTTTTGAGTCCAGGGAAGCAATTCACTCATCTCCATTCCACATTTTCCGGCAGGTTGGAATTTATACTTGGACGGCACCACCACAAAACGGTCCTGGTCAGATACCATGCCTGTCACCCGCTGACCGCCGAATATCGACTCCGGGATATCCTGGCCGAAACGATCAGCCATGGCCGGTTTCGGATCGAACAGGTCAAGGTGAGAAGGACCACCTGATTGAAACAAGAAGATAACGCGTTTGGCCTTGGGCTCATGCGTCAAGTAACGTGATAAAGACTCGGCGTACCCGTTCCTGCTAAACAGGGAACTCAAGGCAGCGGTACCTACACCATAAGCCATCTGTGTGAGGAAGTCCCGTCGGGAATTAATTGGGTTGAAATGATTACAATACATACCGGTAAGCGCTTAACCTTTGGTTAGGGTTTCATCCAGATTCAGGATCAAACTCATGAGGGACGTATAGGCAGCAAGTTCCACAGGCTCATGTTCATCTCCGGCAATAAAGTTTCCGACCAAAAGTAAAGCTCGAGCCGCATCGGGATCTTCCTGAAAGGATCGCTTCATCTCGGAAAGCGCCTCCAGAAGAATCGAAGTCTCACCCTTGTCTGGCCAACGGCCTGTAGACATCAGAAACGCTTTCCGGACACGATCACGCGGCGAAGTATCAACCTTTGAAAGTATTCCGGCTGCCATCGACCTGGACGCTTCGATGTAGGTCGGGTCGTTCATCGTCACCAACGCCTGAAGCGGGGTATTGGTGCGAGACCGTCTAACCGTGCACACTTCGCGCTCCGGCACGTCAAAGGCAGCCAGAGCGGGGTAAGGCAGAGTGCGTTTCCAATAGGTGTATAAACCTCGCCGGTACAGATTTTCACCCTCGCTATCTAGCCAGTATGAGCCTGGGTAATTGGCTCCTACCACAATAGCATCGTAAATACCTTCTGGCTGGTAGGGCCTCACGCTGGGTCCTCCAATCTCTTCAACCAACAGTCCCGACAAAGCCAGCGCTTGGTCACGAATGGCTTCTGCGGTAAGACGAAACCGAGGACCTCTGGCCAGCAATCGATTTTCCGGATCCATCTCCAACAGTTCCTGTGAAATTCTGGAAGTCTGACGGTAAGTTTTTGACAATACAATTTGTTTCAATAGCCGTTTCACATTCCAGCCTGATTCCCGAAAATCAACCGCCAGCCAGTCCAGCAGATCCGGATGGCTCGGGTATTCCGACTGCACCCCGAAGTCCTCAGAAGTTTTGACCAGTCCCACCCCAAATAGTTGTTGCCAAAAACGATTGACCACTACGCGTGCAGTCAAGGGATTTACCTCCGAAATCAACCATCGGGCAAGGCCCAAACGGTTTTTGGGAGCGTCCTCCGGCCAAGGGGCGATCAAGGTTTCAGGTACTCCGGGTTGAACCCGTTCATCCGGCGAGGCGTAATGACCGCGATTTAAGACAAAGGTCTCTCGTTTCTGGTCCCGTTCCTGCGCAATCATCGTAGTCGGAATCTCCCGATCTAGTTTCAGCAGTTCGCGTTTGGCTTCTTCATGCGCATCTCCTACTGCCAACCACTGAGAACCGGCCCTCTGATCGAGAACCGCCGTCGAGAGCCAATCACGTTCACGTGGCGAAAGCGTTTGCCGTTCCTGCCGCGATACCAGGTTTGGGATAATTTCGCTTTGAAATAGAGATTGCACCTGCGCATCACTCAGCGCGGAACTGAATTGTTGAACTTCGTCGATCCGACCTGAAAAGGGAGTCGAATCGGACCGAAGATCGGAGCCGATGTAAGTGACAAACTCACTTACATCGGGAGGTATCATGAGACCGTCGAAGCGGACATTCCGGCGAAATTCTATGCCATCCACTAAGACTGAAAAATAAGATGCCGGAGTATGGTCGTCTTCACCTTCGGGCTTTCCTTCAAAACGTATGGCAAGGTGACGCCATTCGCCGGGATGAATATCTGCTCCTAACGTGCGGAGAATCATGCTGTAACCCGGATAGCGATTAGCAACGCTCAGCTCAATTTCTCCATCAATGAGACGCACATCCCAACCGAAACCATAGCGACTGCTACTTGGCTCCCGATCGAACTGGGCATTGGAAACAAGTGGTGCCTGGGTCACATCGCTTTCGGAGGGATAAATCCAAAAGGCCAACGTCCAAGCCTGGCTTTTTTCTTCAACCGCGATCGTGTCGGCTTGAATAGTCCCGATCGGATGGTTCATTTCCGACTGTAGTGTATTTCCTACTACACCAGAAACCGATTGGCGTGTTCCCTCTGAGGAAGTGAAAATATCATCTGTAAATTCGGTAGGACTGCTGATCCTCCACTCGGACTGCGGGTACTCCAAAATCAATTGTTGCACGTAGTCGGGTAAGCCAGACAGGTGCTCTCGATCATAGGAAACGCTTTCGAGATATTGGGTCTTTGCCTTGCTGGTATCCCGATGACGCCTCTCAAGGTAATCCAGGCGCTCTCGCTGAGACGGTGTGGGAGACGGAATCGTCGGAAAGGCATTGGCTACCCGGCCATCCTCACCGAGCTCAACCATACTGTTAAAAAAGGCGAACAGCTGGTAGTAGTCTTTTTGACTGAAGTCGTCGAACTTGTGGTCATGGCAGCGCGCGCATTCCGCGGTTAACCCCAGCCAGGCCATACTCATGGTTCGCACACGGTCAGCCACATATTCGACCCGATACTCCTCATCGATAATGCCGCCTTCCGAACTGATGACATGGTTGCGTGTGAACCCCGTGGCGATTACTTGATCGAGGGTAGGATTGGGAAGCAAGTCCCCTGCAAGTTGTTCGGTGATGAACTGATCGTAGGGAAGGTTTCGGTTAAAGACTTCAATGACCCAATCCCGCCAGCGCCACATGCTTCGCTCGCTGTCGTTATTGAAGCCGTGGGTATCGGCGTACCGTGCAGCATCCATCCAATCAACCGCCATGCGTTCGCCGTAACCCGGTGAATCCAGCAACGCTTCAACCTGCTGTATATAAGCTTGCTCCCCATCCTTGCGCACGGTGGCTTCGAAAGTTTGGTAATCCTCTAAAGTGGGTGGTAATCCGGTCAGGTCAAAAGATAGACGCCGCAGCCAGGTTTTAGGATCCGCTTCAAGAGAAGGTTTTAATCCAGATTCCAGGAGCCGCGCTTCGACAAACCCATCAATGGGGTTCGGACGCTTCACAGATGGTTGCCGCTTTACTGGCGGAATAAACGCCCAATGCTTTTCATAAGACGCTCCTTCCCCTATCCATCGCTTGAGAATTTTCTTTTGTTCTCCAGTCAAGGAGCGGTTGGAATCTGGCGGAGGCATTTGATCCTCTTTGTCTTCCGCATGGATCATCCATATAAGCAGACTTTCCTCTGGGTCTCCCGGAACGATGGCGATCGAACCATCGCGGTCCTTAAACGCCTCTTGCGCTATATCCAGTCGCAGATCCGCCTCACGAGCCTCGGCATCTGGGCCATGACATTGAAAACAGTTTTCTGAAAGTATGGGCCGTACATCGTGGTTGTAGGAAAGCCGCCCCGGATCACTCCCAGCAGTCAAAACACAAGCTGCAGCGGTATATCCGAAAAAAAACAGTAGGCGGTGAACTTTCATGGTTTTTAATAGATATTACCTCAAGACATTCGAGTAATCTCCAAGCAGTTTCTTAGGGTATAATTGCCAAATCCTTGTATTTTTTCATCCGGTATGTCCACAGGAAACCGCTCCACTCAAAAGAACACTTCCCTCAGCCAGTCACGGGATTTTCTACGATCTTGGGAGGTATGATCTAAACAGATCGGTAACAGTGAGTCAGTATGTTGGACGGTTGGAGTTGGTAAGAGGAGAGGCGTGGAAGAAAAAGGAAAGAATTCTGTCAATAATGAAGATATGACCTCGTATGCTCTTAAAACGACAACGACCTTGGGTTTGTTTGCCGGTTCCGCGTGCGCAAAATGTGCACCGCCCGCCGTAACTGCCGCTGCGGCACCCAATGCCATTGTCCTGATAAAGTCGCGGCTATTTGTTTTCATTTATCATTCATCTAGTTAACTATTGGAAGTTGTGTGCTTCATTCTCTACTTCTTCTGACGTGTCTCCTCAGCCCACTCGTTCAGCGTGGCGAGCATCTCGCGGGTTCTTTCGGGATGGGCTTTTGAAAGGTCGTTTCGCTCGCCTACATCGTCAGCTAAACGATAAAGTTCGGTTTCATTGAGTTTGATGAAATGAACGAGCTTCCAGCCGTCCTTCAAGATCGCCTGGGTGGCCTGCCTTTTATGCCCCTGCGGGTCCGGATACCACCAGGCGAGGAAGGGGCGGTCCAATGTCTTTTTGTCGCCGCGAATCAGTGGAGCGAGAGAGAGACCATCCACGGTCTGCTCTGGTAGCTGCTTGCACCCGGTCAACTCCAGGAGCGTCGGGTAAATGTCCATCGTAATAACGGGCTCGGATGATTTCAAGGGCTTGATATTACCAGGCCACGTTATAAACGTCGGGACCTTGATTCCCCCCTCATAGTTAAAGCCCTTGCTGGCGCGAAGCGGGTAATTGCTCGTCGGCCTTGATTCGGGCATGCAGGATCCACCATTGTCGGAGATGAAAACGATGATCGTGTTTTTAGTCACGTCGAGCTCTTCCAAAGCGTCTATCACCTTGCCGACATTCGTATCAAGGTTTTCCAACATTGCCGCATAAGTCGGGTTCTGCTGTCTTAACGGAACTTTTTGATTCAACCTCTCGGGTCTCCACTTCAGTGGAGTTGTGCCGTACATTCGTTCCTTTTTTGCCTCGTACTTCTCGACCAGTTTCTTCGGGGCCTGCATCGGTGTGTGGACCGCGTAATGACCCAAAACAAGGAAGAACGGCTTTTTCCCTTCCTTAACCGTCTCTCTAATAAACCCTATCCCTTTATCGGTCAGAGAATCGGTTAAGTAATCACCCGGCTTACCATCCTCCAGATCCGGAACATCGGCAACAGATGGCTTTTCCCCCTTAAACGGAAAGAAATAGGATGCAGGCAATCCATGCTTGGCCGTTGCCATTTGCCAATCGAAACCATGCTGTTTCGGCATCCCAATCTTTTCAGAGCCGACGTGCCATTTCCCAATATATCCGGTTCTGTAACCTGCTTGCTGGAAGGCCTCGCCTATCGTGGTTTCGCTGGCGGGTAGGTGTGTTTCTGCACTGTTTGCGCCGCTTGGTTTCCCCGGGCTGAGGTAATCGGTAAAGCCAACTCGCTGGGGATACTTGCCTGTCAGCAAGGACGCGCGGGTCGGCGAGCAGACACTACATGACGCATACGCGCTGGTGAACATGACGCCTTGCCCGGCCAGCTGATCAATGTTCGGCGTTTCATGGAACGTTGAGCCATAGCGACTGAGATCGGTCCAACCCAGGTCGTCAACAAAGACAACAACGACGTTGGGCTTGTCGGCTATTGCTTGCGCGTTTGATGTCGTCGCGGCAAACGCAATTAATGCCAGTGTCGCTATCAGAACGGTATCTGTGATACTCAATTTCATGTGTTCTATTCTCGTTGATTTGGTTTGGTCGTCGGTCTCTTGGATTTCATGAATTCACCTAAAAGGAGCTCCGGATTTATCACCAGAAAAAGCATCGTCGACAGTTGACCCGGCAAACCGTTTTTTCCGGGCGAGTCGGTTGTTCTTTCGGTGAGTTATTTCTCTAGAACAGCTCAATATCTCAACAGTCCGCTGGAGGGAGAAAATGGGGTCATATCTTCAGGGCGTGTTGCCCCCCTTCCGTGACCCCGAGTGCCATTCGGAAGCGTCGGTTTCATTTTATCAAGCCTCCATCCTCGAAAAACTGAGCGTTCGGTACGGGTTTCATTTTCCCGCCGGGTACTTGCCACTCAATAGACAACGCACCGATATTCGCAGCAGCCAGGTAATTGATTCGTAGCGGATGAAGGCCTGCCTGCAAAGCAATCGCTCCTGACAGAGCATTTGAGCCTGCGGTGTATTGCGAATCGGCATCGATCAACAGGGCATCATGCAGGCGAACAATTGCCTGGCCGTCCGTGGTTAAAGCAAAGTGGTATACGCCGCTTTTCGGCACACGCAGATACCCATTGAATTGCTGGGCACCACGAGTTGCTTCCAACCCGTTCACCGTGCTCTGCCAGGAAGGCTCCCGTTGATCGAGCTGAGGTACCCAGTCGAAGTGGCCGGGGTAGTCCTTGCGTATCAAACCGGGGCGAGTCTCGACTCCTGTCAATGCAGGAATCAAAGCGTTGTCATAAGGACGTTCGGCTAGTGGATCGATGCGCCGCGAACGCAGGACCGCGGCCTGAAATTGTTGCTGAGTGGGCACGCCAGGTTTGCCTGCGAGGTCCGTCGTTTCCTTAGGATCCTTCAACGAGTGATACACTTCGAAAACGCTCTGGTGGTTTTCCAGATTCACTCGCACTCCTTTGTAGTCGCCGATCAATACACTTTGCATTTGGCCACGCGGGCGCCCACGACGATTGGCTTCGAATTCCTCGAAGCTCGCTGTCGCTCTTCCGGTCAGAAACTCGGTATAGACAATGCCTTGAGCCTGTTTCCCTTTGCCCGTCAGAGTGGGGAGGATGGAAACGCCGTCACTGACAGCAGGAGCCGGGATGCCTGACAGATCGCAAAACGTAGCCATCCAATCATGAAACTGAGAAGCGGCCGCTGACTTGGTTCCCGCCTGAATCACAGAGGGCCAGCGGACAAAGGTCGGCATCCTCACTCCGCCTTCCCATAGATCCAGCTTGGCGCCATCGTAGCGACCAAAGGTATCCAGATAATCGGGTACATAGGTGCCCACGTCGTCCATTCCAGCCTCGTGCAGCGTTCCATTGTCGGAAGTCAGTACCACTAGGGTGCGGTCATCGATTTCCAGGTCCACGAGGAGTTGAATCAAATCCGCAAGGGCATCGTCGAGGCGTCGAACCATGGTGGCATGACGCCTGGCATAGTCTGGCCATGGCTGCCCGTCATCTCCAACCGCATCGGCGACATCGGGGTGCATCCCGCTGTCGATCGTTCCCCTGGCTGTGTTGATTTGCCCCTTGCTGGCATCTTCATTCCACTGCACGCCCCCGCTCAATCCTCCACCTTTGGGATAGTTTCCCTGGTCGGTCAGGTGAGAGTCAGTGGGGATCCGCAATCCTGAATGGGGCGCAGTGTAGCAGAGGTAGGTAAAAAAGGGCTGCTGCGGATGCGTCTTCTGATGATCGACGATCCACTTCTTGGCCCGCGCGGTAAACAGGTCCGTCGAATAGCACTTAGCCAGGTTATCCGTCACATCGACAAAGCCGTCATAGAGCGGACGATTGCCGATCTGGGCGTAGTGAAAATGAGCATCTCTGTGGGCTGTGTAACCGTAGAAAGAATCGAAGCCTCGAAGCAGCGGATGGGACGGCTCCGTCTCGGGTGAACGGTCGCCTCGCACTGGTATTTTCTTTAGCTGAAACGGTCCGCCTTGCATCCCCCACTTGCCAATGGCAACCGTGGCGTAGCCGGCCTTCTTCATTACCGTGCCCAGGGTGTGAACATCCGGCAGCTCGGCATCGAACCGGGTATTGCGGATTGCGCTATGTCCCTGATGTCTGCCCGTCATCAGGGAAGACCGGGAAGCCATGCACGATGGGGCAGGGCAATAGTGACGGGAAAGCGTCATGCCTTCCTTGGCAAATTGATCCAGATTCGGCGTGGAGAACTTCTGCTTTCCCTCACGCCCGTTTTGCCAAAGGACTCCGATGTCACCGGCACCCAGATCATCGCATAAGACAAAGATGATATTTGGCTTCGACGACCTCGCCACAGGTGGTCGATCCGCCGCCGATAGAGAACAGGCTAAGATTATCCAAATGAAAACAAGATTACACTTACGGATTTCATGCATTATTGCTGTTTCTCTTCGTTGTTTATTTATGTTTGTATCTCATTAATACTGTAACCACTTGAAGTGCACACCCGCCTTAATCCAGCTTATCGCTTGAGAAGAAGATCTAGCAGGAATTGTTCGGTGTTAGCGTATTTGGCTTCAGAAACGCCCTGAATCTGCAAGTGGCACTCGACGCCAAGTTGGTCTGCTTTTTCTTTCATCTTAACGCCATAAACAGGATGATGAATACCGTGTCCCGAATCTTTAGAAGGCAAGGTCATGTCGTTCCCGAAAAACATGAACAGCGGTGGGTCGTCACCGGACATGTGGTTATAAGGCGAAAATTCTTTGTACCGTGCTTCATGTTTTTTGTAATTCAATATCGCTTTTTTGCTACTCTTTTCACCAACGGCCTTGTAGATCATCTGATGCTGGAGCACTTGAGGACCCAGCCAATCTTCGATGACTTTGGGGTCAATGGAGACCTGTCCGCCAACAACAGCCGCGCCATTGACGCGTGTCGATTCATGTTTGACCGGGTCATCCGATTCGGGGTCAGCAAGATCGTCATGACAGAGAATCCACATGGATGTGCAGCCGCCCGCGCTGCCGCCAGATAAAGCGATATTGTTTTTGTCGATATTCCATTTTTGAGCATGATGGCGAATAAATTGAACCGCATAAGCGGCGTCATGAACGGGTATGGGCAGAGGGGCATTAGGAGATTTACGGTAGTTCACAGAGGCGACTGACACCCCTTTGTCCAGAAATACTTTCAGATCAGGGATTACTTTAGGGGTTATTATTGATTTGTCGCCACTGTACCACCCACCGCCATGGATAAAAATCAGCAGTGGGCGTGGCCCTTCGCCTTTGGCTTGCCAGAAATCAAATTGAGTGAGTTTGTGTTTGTCATAAGCGACATTGGCAACTGTCGGTTTGGGGGAGATGGCTCCTTTGGATTCACCGCCCACGCCAATCTCTATATCCGTTTGCTGCCAAGCAGGCACAAACTGCATGGCATCGACCAAAACGAGACCGTCTTCGGTACCCTGAGTCTGCACGGTGACAGTGGATTGTCCGTCGGCCTCGAAACGGAACGTGCCAACAGAATCAAAAAGACCGTTGCGTAATTTTCGAGTTTGATCAACGTGCACAGTGTCCACGCCATCGGCATGATGGATGAGTACTGGAACACGCTTGGAGTTTTCCGGGCGTGGTGGGTAGGCGATCCGGACTTCATAATAACCGCTACGCCTAATGATAGGCTTGAAGATGACGGATTTCTTGCCCTTGTCTGTTCCATTGTCCTGAAGGTATCCTTGGTTAATGAAAAACCGGTGTTTGCTGAGTTCCTCCCATTTGCCAACACGTTCGGCATGGATATCGTCCATGAAAATCGGTATGTCTCGCCGTGGTTTGGGCATAAATTTAGTGTATTCCTCAGGATGATTCTGCCAACGATAGAGGAGATGCGTTGGCCATCCCTGACCAACACTGCTACGATACCTGCCGTAGCCTTTACCGTCCCATTCGAGCACCTGACCGTGCTCAAGAAGTCTTTTTTGGAGCCGTTTGACGTCAATCTCCTGAACGGCCTTACCTTCATCGATCGCCTGAGCGGCAGCGACTCCGGCACTCTCGCCAATAATCATGTACTGTGCTTCCAAGCGGGTGGCGGCATGAGCCACGTGACTGGCCGAGAAGCAGACGGGAACGAGTAAATTGGTACATTCCTTACGCTTGGGTGTAATGAAACTATAGGGTAGTCCCCATGGTCCAGGAGAGACGAGCATGAGCAACTCACCTTCTGTGGCAAGGATACCGTCATCCAAAACCAGCATACGGGTAGGATGCATGTCTATGGCGTAAAAGCCGAGGCCGATGGAACCAGGAATCTTGGTTTGCAGTTGGATGTCTTTCTGAGTAAGAACGTATTCACCGATAAGGCGGCGAGCGGTTCGAACGTAAAGTTGCGGAGGCCAGCCATTGGTATCCGGAGCTCTCTCGACATCCATATTCACTTTATTGCCGGTAAGAGCAGTGAGCCGACGACCATGTTCGATATGCTCACGCCAGATACCGGAGCGCTCCGCCCAGTCGCCATCGGGATAACCGGCCTGGATTCCAGGAATCGTGCCCGTGAAGGGTTGGCGACGATCGTCGTTTTTCATCGGCCAAGTGACCTGATACCCCGCGCCCTTGATGCGCTGGTAGAGTTTATTAACCGGATCATAGAAAGGGGCAGTGGAATCGGGAGACGACATGGGGCGACCACCGCCGGATTTGTTCCAGAAAAACTTAAAGTTGTAGCCATTAACCTTCTCGCTGGCATCACCGAGCTTGCCCAGCGGTTTTGGGTCGATAAAAGGAAGAAGTCCGCTTTTCGGATCATTCTCAATATTATAAGGCGATATACCGGGGAATCGGTGAACACCAGTTACACCGGCCAATGATTCACCATACTGAGCAGCGGATTCGCGTCCAACAGTATACGAGACTTTGGCCATCGCCATCACGTCGCCTTCGTAACTGGCATCAATAAAAACAAGTCCCCTGGCAACAACAGTTTTGTCAGACGTCGGTCTTGCGGCGGGTATGCCGTACTCGTCAACCTGGGCATGTTCGAGCGTGATTGAGACGATACGATCATTTTCTTTTGTGACAGAACAGACGCGATGCTCGGTGAGGATCTGGATCTTATCAGCATAGGAACTTAGCATTTTTTCAGCAAGGGCTTGGTATTCTCTGATGCGGTTTTGAGCACCTTGGTATTCGCTTGTACGATCGTACCACCACCCTGTTAATCCACCCAGAGTTTCGCGAAACGGCATATCCTCGTACATGCTAAACCCTGAGCCCAGTAAGCCGCCTAAATACGACATATGTTCAACAAGTAACACACTCCGTCCTTCCCTAGCGGCGGCGGCGGCGGCGGAGATCCCTCCAGAGGTAGCGCCGTAAACCACAACGTCGGCTTCGAATTCCACCGGAATCGATTGGCCTAGGACGATCGGATTAAAGAGCGCCACTGCTGATAAAAACAAGACCGCGGATCGCTTGGAATTCATGGATTCACCTAAAAGGAGCTCCGGATTTATCACCAGAAAAAGCATCGTCGACAGTTGACCCGGCAAACCGTTTTTTCGGGGGATCAGAGAATCAAAAAAGGGCCATTTCTTGATTCTTGAATTGAAAGGAAAACAGAAAAGAGTCAGAGACCCTTTTGGCTCTTGTTTCTTTCACCCACCGAATGAGTGCTTCAAATAGTCTAAGGGCCCTCTCGGACTGGGCAACGCACGGCCCCACAGACCGTGCCTGTC
>Ga0315339_1001759_pt1 | contig 18037 bp, 16 predicted proteins | sample ASW17metaG_FD_204514 | JGI IMG/M metagenome (GOLD analysis project Ga0315339, IMG submission 204514) | Ammonia-oxidizing marine archaeal communities from Pacific Ocean, United States - ASW #17 | ecosystem: Environmental > Aquatic > Marine > Oceanic | place: USA: California | collected 2016-12-05
TGCAAGCCGCCGACGGCTAAATCCGGCACGACCATTGCGACTCGCCGGGCGACCATGCCTAGTTCACCTTCACAAAGGGATTGCTGTCACGCACCCACACATCCTGCGCAAGACGCGAACGCTTTTTGCCTGAAACCTGCTTCTGCAGCTTGCGCTCAGCTTGAATGACCACAGGCAGCACGGTAGCCACCACGATCAACTGATAGATGAAGTCGAAGTGCGCTCGGTTCAGGAACGTGGCACCCACCATGAAGGCACACATGGACACCTGGATGGCATCGCAATAGGGGATCACCCAGAGATCTCCGTTGCGTTTCGATCGCAATCGAAGAACACCGAGCGAGACGATCGAGCCCACAATCATGAACATGAACAACAAGAAAGCGATCGTTCCAGACTCTGCCCATATCTGGAAATATGAGTTATGGGAGACACGGGCCTTCTGATCCGTAGAGCCCTCCTCGTTGTAGACGCCTTGGGTGTAGCGGTTGTAGTCGTAGACCATATTGCTGAACCCGATACCCCACACAGGGTTCGCCTGAATCATGTTCGTGGCCACCAACCATGATGTAAGCCGACCCTGAGCGGAACTGTCCCGCTCACCTGTCGACACAAAGATGCTCGCGATTCGATCTTGGTATTCCTTCGGCGCCAGCGCTGCGCCAGCCAAGCCGACAATGACCAGCAGTGCGAGAGCGGGCAGCTTCCACTTGGTCTTCAAGGCCATGATGAGCATGGTCACGCCAAGCGCCAGAAAACCTCCGCGCGAACCGGTCGACATGATCGTGAGCAACGAGAGCAGGCACGCCGCCTTCATGAAAATCGAAATGTACTTGCCGTACTTCAACGGCTTCATCTCGTTCGACAGGTAGAACAACAAAGGCACATTCATGACCATGGCGAGTGCAAAGTCGTTGTTGTCCTTCAGCATGCCACCCGGGCCAGCGATCGAGCTGCCGCCCAAGGCGTACATGACTCCATTCTTCGCGCCGTAGAAGCCCAAGGCGAGCGACATGACGGCCATGAGAGTTCGCAAGCGAAACCGGTTGATGAGGAACGCCCCCGTGAGCAATGAAACAAAGATCACCTTGACGAGATCGCTGAATCTATGCCCCTGGGCCTCCCACCGAACTTGATTCATGATGATGGAAATCATCACCACCAGTAACAGCAGGACCATGGCCTTGATGCGACTGAACCTGAATGGGATTGGCCGGTACTCAATGGTGATCCAACCAATGATCATTGCCACGGCGATCAGTTGCGAAATCGGCAAAGATCTGGCAAAGCCCCACGTGAGATCTTGCGTCCTGTTGTAGGCAAGAAATGTGAAGGCGCAGATTCCGACCCAGGGGCGCAGCAAGCTCAGCGGAAGAACGCCGACAAAGAGAGCAAAGACGAGAAGGTCACGCACGAGAGACCTCCCGCACAACCGTCTCCAGCCTGTCCAGAACTTCGTTCCAATCGTGGTGCTGTTTTACGTAGTTCCGACCGGCTTCCCCTAGCTCATCACATCGAACTGGGTCTCCAAGAAGCTCGGCAATCGCTCGTGCCCGCTCCGCAGCGCCATCTGCGACCAGGTAATGCTCCCCATCGACGCCACTCAGCGCTTGAGCCGCCCAACTCGAGATCACCGTGGCCCGGCCAGCCGACAACGCCTCAAGGATCTTGGTTGGAATGCCCCGCCCCCGATCAAGGGGTGCGCAAAAAACTCGGACCCGCGCGAGCGCCTCGGGAATCGAATCAATAGAGCCAGCGACCTCCACTTGCCCCGGGCAAGCCAGCGCGCGGACATCCTCTGTCGGGGCGCGCCCCATGATGCTCAGACGAGCCTGCGGCACCGTCTGCCGGACAAGGGGAAGCACATCCCGTGCAAGCTGCTGCGCAGCCTGGACATTGGGGTGATAATCCATCTGCCCGAGAAAGCCCACAACCGGACCGGCTTCAGAGGGGCGCGGCATGCCCTCGAACTCCTCCCACGGATAACCCAGAGTGAGTACTTCGAGACGGCGTGGTCGCCCTCGGTTGAGAATATCTTCTGCCTCTCGGTGTGTGCTCACGAGACAAGCATCTGCAGATTCAGCGAGCGCCACTTCGACGGGGAGCAAGCGTTTAGCTTCAAGCGCATAAATCCACGAACGCGGGCCGCTCATATCCCTGGCAAGCGCCTTCCATTTCAGCGCATCAACATCGCACAGGTCCATGATGAAGGAGCCGCCAGCCCCCGGCGTCAGCCAAGGCCCCGTACCGGAGGAATAGCTCCACAAAATGTCATAGGAGTGCTGAGCTTGCAGTCTTCGCAGAGCACGACTCACCCTGGCGTCCTTGTGCCAGCCAACAGTCAGGCTCTTTCCTGTCATAAAAGCCAAGCCGACATGCGCAAAGGCTTCTAGCTTGCGGCGGTTGAACACATGCACCTCACGGCACACCTGAGACAGTCCAATACGTGCAGCCTCAGCATCAGCTTCTGAATCGGCCTGCGCCACAATATCTACGGGACCCAAAGTGGCAAGGCGTTCGATGTGACGCCAGCCACGCTGCCGATCTCCTTTGTCAGGAGGGAACGGCGCCCTGTGAGCCACGAACAGGACCTCCATGAGGACGCGCTCCTAGGTGAGCGCCATGCTCATGTTCTGCAGGGCGCGCTGAACCGTCGCCGGAAACACATCACGGTGGAAACTGTAGATGTACAACACCGAGGCCAGAGCAAGCAGCACGAGCACCATCGTGGCGAGAGTCAGAACGGATTGAACATTACGCGAACGAACGTCGCGGGCAGTGAGTATCAAATCAACGGCACCCAGTACCGGAACTCCAAGAGACCGAGAGACCTCTTTGACGCTCCCGAACGAACTGCGAGTCAACTCGGCCAACACCGGTCCCGCCAGTCCCACGGCAACGCCCATCAACAAGGAAAGGGCCATGATCACCGCACCGATCGGCAGCACGGGGTCATCTGGCTCGAGACCCTGCTCCAGAATCTCAAAAGGCCCCGTGGCGATGAGCCCGGCGGAACCAGTCGCCATGCTCGTCTGGCTACGCAAGGCGCGCAGTTGATCTTTCAGCGGCTGGACCCGGATTCGTGATTCCTTCAGCAAGTCCTCGCTGTTCTTAACATTCGCGTTGAGCCGAGCCAGGTCCATCTGAACCCGAGGCAATCGACCCAGGCGGCCATTGACCTCATTCAATTCCGCCACATACGTGTTCACAAGTGCAACGGCCTCTCGCTCCTCGGCCTGCTTCGCCTGGAGCTCTTGAGCGATCTGAAAGTAATCCTCGCTGGTGATCGTCGTGTACTTCAGTTCAGGAGATGCACCGGTTGCCACCAACCCATCCTTGGCGTTCTGGTGATCAGCCGAGACCTGCTTGTATCGCCAGTGATTCTCTTTGTAGCCGAGCTTGACCTCATTGAGGGCCGCCTCGGCCTCCTGCAAGGCGAGGAGCGCCACGCCCTGCTCCGGAGTGTCCGGAGTCATGAGGACCTCTCTCGTCTTGTCCGTGGTCAAGAGGCTCGCCTTCAGGATCTCGATCTCCGTCACCGAGGTTTCCAGTCGAGCCCGCGCCTGGCTGAGCTTGATCAGCAGATCTGCCTTGAGGTCATGGTTGCTTTCCGCGTCGAGCAGGCTGGCCACGTCATTTTCTTGCTCGTACTTTCGGCGAGCTGCGAGCGCTGCGTCGAATTCCCCCTCACGCTCGAGGACCACGGATTCAGACTCACTTGCTCTTCGCTCGACACCTTTTCGATACGCATCGCGAACGAGCTTGATCCAGGCATCGCGCTTCCGATTAACGAAAGCCGCGGCTTTCTCAGGCGATGTCCACTGGAATGCGAACGTCACGTTGATGGCGCCGGTCACATCCTCATACATCTCAACATCGAGATTATCCGCAATCTTTTCGATGAGCGCCCGGCGCTTGGTGGGCTGGCCATGCGTCCCCAACCACTCAACCCAGGCCAACTCGTCCATCACGTCACTGATACGCTTCGAAGACTTCAGCTCATTCTTCAGAGACTGCAGCTTACGCGTGAGAGAGATGTCTTCCAGGTCTCCAAGAACAGCAGCATCAATAACGATTTTGCGCTCATTCAAGCGGAAATCGGTTGCCGCCTCAAACTTGCTCGGCCAGACCATGGTCAAGCCGACACCGAGCATCAAGAACACGAGCGTCGTGAAGACAACCCGAACAAGATTGCGGCGGATTGCCCCGAGGACCTCCTGAATCACCTCACGTGAGTCAGGGCCTTCAACCGAGTCGTTCGTTTCGTTATTCGGAGCCATGGTCGATCAAAATCAGTTGTAGCTATTGAAGTTGTTGTTGCCGCCGTAGTTCCTATTGCCAGCCGGCTCGCCGAAGCTGCTGCTGATAGAAACCACATTGTTCACGCCAAAGAAAAGCTGTTGGATTGGCTGCAGTGGCGAGAGGACTGCCGCGACGCCCCACTTCAAATAACCCAGCAAGTTTGGCGTCAGGTAGATGATGTCGTTCTCGCGGATCAAAATATTGTCGCGGGTGTAACCCTGAACGATGTCGTCGTAGTCGCAACTGATCCGCAGTGGGTTTTCGGGATCGCCTCGAATGACCAGAATGTTGTCTGTATCAATGATCACATCTTCGATGTTGGCGCCGACCACGACATCCATCAGCGTCGTGTCGCCATTGAAGTTCACCGACCGCGCCGGGAGCGGCGGAGCCCCCGTGACGTAGTACCGCTTCGATGCAATCGCGGACACACGGATCACGATGTTTGAGGTGTCGGTGAGAACATGGTCATAACGCTGGCGAACGACTTCCGTCGCTTCATCCGGCGTCAGGCCATTGATAAACACCTCTCCCACGTCAGGCAAAGTGATCGTCCCATCCATACGAACGGTTTCGCTGACTCCGTTGATTTCCGGATAGAACTCACTCTGGACGACAATGCCGTCAGCAATACCGATGTAGTACTGACGGTTGGCATCCTGGGTAGGCCGACCGAAGCCCCGCTGATTGAGCACCTGCAAGACCCGTGCATCGTCTGGAGACGAGCAACCGGGCTGGCACAGCCCCACCATGAGGGCAAGCACGCACACGCCGAGGCGAACTGCAGCTGTCATCGAGCGCTCTCCTGCGAATCGGCTTTCAATAGCCGATCAAATGGAAGCCAAACCGAGTTAGTCGAGAGAAGTTCCGGTCAAACGAGAACTCTCTCACGTCCTACGGGGATATCGGTCGCTGGTCCGAAAAAATCCAGCCTAAACGCCGATCCGCCCTCCGTATTGCGTCGCGTAGTACTCACGGTAGGCCCCAGAGCGGACTCGCTCCCACCAACCCTGGTGCTCGAGATACCACGCCACAGTCTCGGGAAGGGCCTCTTCGAAGCGCCTGCGGGGCTCCCAGCCCAGATCTGCCTTGATCCGACTGGCATCAATGGCATAGCGCCGGTCATGTCCGGCTCGGTCTTCGACATATTCGATTAGGTCTTCTGATTTACCAAGAATCGAAAGGAGGAGCTTGACCACATCAATATTGGCCCATTCGTTGTTGCCGCCAATGTTGTAGATGGCGCCGGCGGCAGCCTGCTCGAACACGGTCCAGATGGCGCTGCAATGATCCGAGACGTGCAGCCAGTCCCGGATCTGCATGCCGTCTCCGTAGACCGGGAGCGGCTTACCCTCGACAGCATTCGCGATCATGAGCGGGATCAGCTTCTCAGGGAACTGCAAGGCTCCGTAGTTGTTGGAGCAACGTGTGATCACGGCATTGTATCCGTGCGTTTTGAAAGCAGCCCGCACCAACATGTCCGCCGAAGCCTTGCTTGCCGCATACGGCGAGTTGGGTGCCAAGGGGGTTTCTTCGGTAAACAGCCCTGTCTTGCCCAACGCGCCGTAGACCTCGTCAGTAGACACCTGCAAGAAGCGCGGCACTGAGTGCGCGCGTGCGAGATCCAGCAACACCTGAGTACCGAGAATATTGTTTCGGACGAAGGGCGTGGCATCGAGGATCGAACGGTCGACATGACTCTCCGCGGCAAAATGCACGACGCCAGCGAAAGAGTGCTCGTTAAAGACTCGCTCCAGAGCCTCACGATCTGCCACATCAGCCTTCACAAAGATGTGACCGGAGTCGCTCTCCAGCGATTTCAGGTTCTCGAGATTGCCTGCGTAAGTGAGCAAATCGAGATTCACAATCTCGACATCCGGACGCTCAGAGCGCATCCACAACACGAAGTTTGAGCCGATGAAACCAGCCCCGCCTGTCACCAGAATCTTCATGGAGTCACACCTTGCATGGATTTTCGAAGTTCAAGGTACTTGCCGAGAGCCTCTTGCCAAGTCGAGATCTCTACATTCAATGCTGCGCTCAACTTCTCGGTACTGAGGACACCTCGAGCCGGACGAGTTGCCGGTCGTGGAAAATCGCTGGTTGGAATGGGATCAACTTGAACCTCAACGCCAGCCTGACGAAAGATCTCGACGGCAAACTCATACCAAGAGCATGCCCCACGATTGGCGGCGTGGTAGATCCCGTAGGCGGGGCGTTCCGAGACCAGGCGCCAGAGCAAAGCGGCCAACGCATGCGTCGAGGTGGGGCTCCCCACCTGGTCATTCACCACGCGAAGTACATCATGCTCAGTCGCTAGCCTGAGCATGGTTTCAACGAAGTTCGGCCCATTGAGGCCGTACAACCACTGCGTCCGCACGATCCAGTGCGACTCTCCGGCTGCAGCGACAGCCTGCTCGCCGGCCAACTTGGTTCGACCATAGGCCGACAAGGGGTTCGTTGCATCACCCTCAACGTAGCAGCCTGGCTCGGGGATAGTTCCATCAAAGACGTAGTCCGTGGACACGTGCGCGAGCGGCACGGCTGCTTCTGCACAAGCAGTCGCCAGCACGCCGGCCCCCGTCCCATTGACGGCAAGTGCCTCCTGCTCGTGATCTTCGCAGGCATCTACCTGGGTAAATGCGGAACAATTCACGACCACTTCAGGTTTCGTTCCCTGAAGGCACTTCGTCACGCTTGCTGCGTCCGTGAGGTCCATCTCGGACCGATCAACGGGAATGACCTCGAGACCCTCAGGGCAACTTCCCTGCAACGCATGACCGAGCATCCCGGCCGCACCGCTCACAAGCACACGCACGTCAGTCAGCCTTATTCGCGCCGCCCTCGGCGACCAATTGGCTCGCGCGCAGCAGGCTCTCGAACGTCCCGGCGTCCGTCCACCAACCATCGAGGACGCCGAAGTACATGTCCCCTCGTTGGATATATGCGTTGTTCACATCCGTGATCTCGAGTTCGCCACGCCCGGAGGGCTTCAGCGTTTCGATGATTTCGAACACATTGCTGTCGTACATGTAGACACCGATCACAGCCATATTCGAGGGCGGATCGGACGGCTTTTCGATAATGGTCTCGATACGGTCACCATCACGGACTGCCACACCAAAGCGCTCAGGGTCTTCGACTTCTTTGAGAAGAATGCATGCGCCAGTCCCTCGCTCTTCGAACTCTTCGACAGTGCTGCGGATGTTTCGCTCGATGATGTTGTCGCCGAGCACGACGCAAATCGACTCATCGCCGGCAAACCGAGCCGCCAGTCGAAGTGCCGCGGCAATCCCACCCTCTCCGCGCTGATAGGCATAGTTGAGATTCACGCCCAACTCATCGCCGTTCTCAAGCAAACGGAGAAAATCGCCTGCACTATTACCACCGGTGACGATCAGAATGTCATCGATGCCTGCATTGCGCAGACATTCGATCGGGTAGTAGATCATCGGCCGGTCAAAGACAGGCAGAAGGTGCTTGTTCGTGATCTTCGTGAGCGGCATCAGGCGAGAGCCGAGACCGCCGGCGAGGATGACGCCCTTCATGGGTCGTACCTCAGGCTGGAATAGAAACGAGTCTGGTCGGGGAGTGACAATCTGTGGTGGGACGAGAAGGTCATTCTCACCCGCACCCGGGGAGGGCGCCAGCAGCCGTCATGGCCTACTAGCGGGCAGAACGATACCACGCCACGGTTTCTCCGAGACCAACCTCCAGGGAAACCGAGGGCTCGAAGCCCAAAACCTGGCGGGCAACCTCGGTGCGCGCCATGGAATGACGGATGTCGCCGGCCCGAGGGGGGCCGTGTGTCGGCTTCAATTCGGGGTGCTCACAGGCCTTGCTGATGTGACCCCAAATCGTGAGCAAATCAGTCGATTGCCCCCATCCGATGTTCATGACCCGGCCGTCACCACGATCGAGATCCAGCCCCAGGAGATTGGCCTTCACCACATCACCCACATAGGTGAAGTCGCGACTCTGCAAGCCATCGCCATGAATTTCGGGGCGACGTCCCTCGAGAGCGTGTGTCACAAAGAGCGAGATCACTCCCGAGTACGGCGAACTGGGGTCCTGCCGGGGCCCAAAAATATTGAAGTACCTCAAACAGACGGTGTCGACTCCGAACAGCTTGGGTGACATACGGAACAAGTGTTCCGCAGCCAGCTTGTTCAGGCCATACGGGGACATCGGGGCTTCGCGCGAACTCTCATCAGCAGCTCCGTCAACTTCACCGCCATAAACAGCAGATGTACTTGAGTACACGATGCGCCTCACCTTGGCATCTCGTGCTGCAAGCAGAAGTTGTGTCGACGCCCCTAGGTTGGCGCGATGACTGGCCATGGGATCTTCTACTGAAAGCGCAACCGATGGCATCGCCGCGCAATGCACAATCGACTCACACCCGGCCACGGCTGCCTCGGCAACACCGGGCTCCGAGAGGTCGCCCTCTATGAAGTGCGCGGCCTCCGGGATATTCCTCCGGTGCCCAGAGGAAAAATCATCCACCACGACGACTTCACGCCCCGACGCAAGCAGCGCATCCGCAACATGGCTTCCAATAAACCCCGCACCACCGGTGACGAGCACACGCGTCATGCGCCTGCCCCACCGTCTCTAAGCGAGAGTCGGTACCACTCGACGAATCGGCGTAGGCCCTCATCAACACCCACACTCGGGTTGTATCCCAGCTCATTTTTCGCGCGGCTGACGTCAGCAAATGTTCGTGGCACGTCGCCAGGCTGGTCGGGCTGCCAGTCAACCATGGGAGTCTTGCCTGTCGCCTTCCCGATGGCGTCAACCAGATCGCGCAAGCTGATGGTCTGCGATTCACCCAGATTGTAGATGCGATAGCCCTTGGCCAGGTCGTGTGCCTTCACGATGCCGTCAAGAATGTCATCCACGTAGGTGTAGTCCCGCTCACTACTCCCATCGCCAAAGCAGGGAATCGGCTCACCTGATTCCACGAGGCGCACAAACTTGTGGATCGCCATCTCAGGCCGCTGACGAGGCCCGTAGACGGTGAAGAACCGCAGGCAGATGACATCCATTCCGTAGAGGTGATGAAAGGTGTAGCAAGTCAGTTCGTTGGAGCGCTTCGTTGCCGCATAAGGCGAAACGGGCCCCGAGACGTCATCCTCTTCGCGGAACGGAACGCTTTCGTTTCCGCCATAGACAGAGCTGCTGCTGCCAAAGATGAAGCGTTGCACCCCCGCTCGGCGAGTGGCCTCGAGCAAACGAGCGGTTCCGGTGCAATTCACGTCGTGATAGTGCGCAGGCGCCATCAGCGAGGGTCGCACACCCGCCATGGCAGCCAGGTGGATGACCGACGTGGGCGCCTGCTCGGCAAACATCCGTTCAAGCAACGCCTCATCTCGAATATCACCTTCCACCATCTGAAATCCGGCGTGCTCACACAGCGAGGCAGTGTGACGACGCTTGATGGCCGGGTCATAGAAGTCATTGAAGTTGTCTAGACCAACCACTTCATCCCCTCGGTCGAGGAGAAACTCGCAGAGATGACTGCCGATAAACCCCGCAGCGCCTGTAACCAAGATGCGATGTGCCATCACTCGACCGTCACGCTCTTCGCAAGATTTCGAGGCTGGTCGATATCGCAGCCCCGGCGCTCCGCAACGTGATACGCGAGCAGTTGAAGTGGGATCACATTGACGAGTGGGGAAAGATCTTCGTCAACTGCGGGGACTTCCATTACATCGTTCGCCAAGGCAGCCACGCGCTCATCACCTTCTGCGCAGACAGCGATCACCTTGCCGTCGCGAGCACGCACCTCTTCGATATTGCTGAGGACTTTTTCATACACGCGCCCTGGAGTCGCGATAACCACAACGGGCAGGTTTTCGTCAATCAAGGCGATCGGCCCGTGCTTCATTTCACCAGCCGGATAGCCTTCGGCGTGGATGTAGCTGATCTCCTTGAGCTTGAGTGCTCCTTCAAGCGCAATCGGATAGTTCACCCCGCGACCGAGAAAGAGAAAATCCTGGGCGTGCGCGTACTTCTGCGCGACCTCTGCGATATGACTTGCGCCGCGAAGCGCGCCTTCCATCGCGTAACGCACACGACGCAAAGGAATGATGCGCTGCTCGGCCTCGGCGTGCGTCATCGTCCCGCGGCGAACAGCAAGGTCCAGCGCGAGCATGTAGAGAGCCACCAACTGCGTGGTGAAAGCCTTTGTGGAAGCAACGCCAATCTCAGGCCCGGCCAAAGTAAGAATCGTGGCATCTGCTTCGCGAGTGGCTGAGCTTTCAGGCACATTCACAACAGCAGCAATGGGTGCGCCTGCACTCCGAACATCGCGAAGCGCCGCCAGCGTGTCGAGAGTCTCTCCGGACTGCGTGATGGGCACAATCAGGTGGTGTGGGCCTGCCCCCGTGTTCCGGTATCGAAACTCGCTGGCGTAGTCCACATCCACCGGCATGCCGACCAGATTCTCGATGTAAAACTTCCCTGCGAGACCTGCATGCCATGACGTCCCACAAGCGACAAACGTCAGCCGCTCAACCTTTGCCAGACGATCGCCGAGGACATCCAGATCACCCAGGTGAATCGAGCCAGTGGAGTCGTCGAGACGCGAGAGCATGGTCGCAGACACAGCGGCAGGCTGCTCGTCGATTTCCTTCAGCATGAAGTGTCGGTAGCCACCCTTCTGCACGGCGACCGGATCCCAGTTGATCTGCTTGACAGCGCGATTCACGGCCTGCCCAGAAATATCTGTGATCTCTACACCCTCGGGGCGCAGCACGGCCACATCGCCATCTTCGAGTGGAATGACCTGACGCGTATGGACAAGCAGTGCCGGAATGTCCGATGCGAGCATGGTGGCGCCTTTGGCAACGCCCAGCACCAACGGAGACTGATGGCGCACCACAACGATCGTATCCGGCTCATCGGCGGACACGACAGCAAGGGCATAGCTGCCGTCAAGTCGCTCAGCGCATTGCCGAACTGCGGTCGGAAGAGAGGCACCACCTGCGACCACGGCTGAGACCATGTGCGCAAAGACTTCGGTATCTGTCTCCGAACGGAACTCGACGCCTGCGGCAACCAGTTCCGCACGAAGCTCTTCGTGGTTCTCAATAATCCCGTTGTGAACCACGGCAAGACGCCCCTCGGCATCCACCATGGGGTGTGCATTGTGCTGCGTCGGGGGGCCGTGTGTTGCCCAACGGCTGTGGCCTAATCCTGTTCGACCAAAGGGCTCTGCTTCGAGGACAGCGCCTTCGAGTTCCGCGAGCTTTCCCGCTCGGCGTACGACAACGAGCGAGCCGCTCCCATCCTGAACGGCGATGCCGGCAGAGTCGTAACCGCGGTACTCAAGAGTCTTGAGTCCCTCGATAAGGAGCTTACTAACCCCCTCAAGCCCGACGATACCAATGATGCCGCACACGTCAGCGACTCACGCAATCCTGGAAGTAGGCGAGCGTGCGGGCGAGACCGTCCTTGAGGACCACTTTCGGCTCCCACCCCAGAATCTCCTGGGCGCGCTTGATGTTCGGGCGTCGCTGCTTTGGATCATCTTCGGGAAGCGGGTGGTACGAGATCTCGCTCTTCGTATCGATCAGTTCGAGAATGGTCTCTGCGAACTCCTTGATCGTCATCTCAGTCGGGTTGCCGATGTTCACTGGATTGGGCTCATCGCTTGACGAAAGCCGCCAGATGCCCTCGATCAGATCATCGACAAAACAAAACGAACGGGTTTGCGAACCATCACCGAAAACCGAGATAGGTTCTCCGCGCAATGCCTGCCCCATAAAGGCCGGCAAGGCGCGACCATCATTGAGGCGCATACGCGGCCCATAGGTATTGAAGATGCGAACGATACGCGTCTCTACACCGTGGAAGCGGTGGTACGCCATGACAAGCGCTTCACTGAATCGTTTGGCTTCGTCGTACACGCCACGAGGCCCCACCGGGTTTACGTTCCCCCAGTAAGTCTCCGTCTGCGGGTGCTCAAGTGGATCGCCATACACCTCCGACGTGGAGGCCATGATGAATCGCGAACCCTTCGCACGCGCAAGCCCGAGGGCTTTGTGCGTCCCGAGAGAGCCGACCTTCAAAGTCGGGATCGGCATCTCCAGGTAGTCAATGGGGCTCGCAGGCGAGGCGAAGTGAAAAACGCGATGCACTTCACCTGGCACATGAATGTAGTTGGTCACATCCACCTTGATGAACGTGTAGGCGTCATTACCGAGCAGATGCTCGATGTTGGCCATATCGCCTGTAATCAGGTTGTCCATGCAGACAACCTCCCACCCCTCCGCAATGAGCCTGTCACTCAAATGTGACCCGAGGAATCCGGCTCCACCGGTGACGACTGCCCTCATGATGAGATGCCCTCCATTTCGAATTTCGTGTGGATCGCGAAGCCTTCCGCGATCATGGCCGATCGCTCGCCTTGCCTTCGGTCGCGTCGGAAGTCTTCGAGTCAGAGTCTTCTGGGACCGTCCGGCCTTCTTGCTCAGCCTTGACCTCGGCCCCCAGAGACCGCAATTCCTCCGCAGTAAAGCGCTTCAGCATGTCGTCCACCGTGGTGGGATTGATGATTGCCGGCGCCCCCGAGATCCGCGAGAGAGCCTCGTAAACATCCAGCGCCTCGGGGATAGCGCGCCTGTGGTTTTCAATCTGCAAAGTACCGTGAGGTAGCTTTGTCCGGACTCCCGCAACCGTCAAGAGGTCATCTCGTGGCGCCTCAGGATCGTCGACCAGCGACACCTTCAAGACGTCTTCACTCGTGAGCAGAGCGAAGCCTCCGTTCTGTCGCAACGACAATTGCCCCCACTGCTCCAGCATGCGCCCAGGTGAATCGGGATGAGATCGAACAAGGGGCATGAGCGCCTCTTGGCCTTGCATCAACTCGATCGTCGTGCTGCCGCCGGCATCTCGGTCAATCGAGATCGAACCGGTGACAAAAATTGGCTGATTGCCGCGATTGCGAATACGAATGCGGCCAGAGTCGACTCGAGCTTGCATCTCGGTGCCGAGCAAGCGGCAGGTCACATCACCAGGAAGCTCGCAGATCACCGTGCGGTCCACACTGATCACATTGAGAAGTCGCATCAAAGGAAAACGCAACACGTCACCCTCTGAATCAAGCCGAAGCACAATCACATGCGACTGCCCATACAACTCGAGGTATCCACCGCTCGAAAGAAACAGTTCGCTCTGACCGCCACTCCCCTGCTCAAGCTCATCGCCAATCGCGAGGTTCGCAGAAGAAGCGAAAGGGTAAAGCACAGTCTCTACCCGATTGGGTCCACGACGCACTGCCACAGAATCCATGAGTCGGCGAGCAAGGATGCTCTCCTGCGCTGGCAACGCCGCGGCCAAGGCCAACACGGCGAGCGTGATTCTTATGACACTTGTCATGTAGAGAAAGTCACTCGGTGTCCGAGTCCTGCATCGTTTCGATGAAACTTGTGTCGTACATCCCGGCCAGAAAACGAGGATCCTTTAGGAACCGCTTGTGGGCGGACAAAGTTGTGAACACACCTTCGATGACACATTCATCGAGCGCAGAGGCCATCGCCTTGATGGCTTCTGCCCGATCGGCCGCATGAACGACCAATTTCCCGATCATGGAGTCGTAATAAGGCGAAACCATATATCCAGCATAGACGTGTGAATCGAAGCGAACTCCCATACCCCCAGGATTGACCATTCGGGTGATACGGCCGCAACTGGGCCGGAATCCGTGGCTCGTGTCCTCCGCGTTGATCCGGCACTCGATGGCTGCCCCGACGAAGCGGACCTCGTCCTGAGTCACCGAAAGTGGCTGACCAGCTGAAATACGCAGCTGCTCGCGCACGATATCAATGCCCGTGACCATCTCGGTGACAGGATGCTCCACCTGAACTCGAGCATTCAGCTCCATGAAATAGAACCGGCGCTGCTTGTCCACGAGAAACTCGACCGTCCCCGCATTCACATAGCCAGCCTGCCGACAGAGATCCACGGCTGCCTGGCCCATCTGTGCGCGAAGCTCTTCCGACAAGATCGGCGAGGGACTTTCTTCCAGCAACTTCTGGTGGCGGCGCTGAACCGAACACTCCCGCTCTCCCAGATGAATCACATTTCCATGGGAGTCCGCCAACACCTGAATCTCGACGTGATGAGGCTCTTCGACGAGACGCTCGATGTAGACATCCGGATTTCCGAACGCGCCTTCAGCTTCTGTACGGGCTGCGTGAAATGCAGTCAGCAATTCCGATGGCGCATGAACCGGGCGCATGCCCCGCCCCCCACCACCGGCCGTCGCTTTGACCATGACCGGGTAACCGATCTCTGCCGCGACCCGCTCTGCTTCGGCCTCCTCGTGAACAATGCCATCGCTTCCAGGCACGATGGGAACACCGGCCTTCCTCGCTGTGGCACGTGCGGTGTTCTTGTCGCCCATCGAAGAGATCACATCGGCGGGCGGGCCGATAAATGTAAAGCCGCAGGCATTCACAACCTCGACGAACTTGCTGTTTTCGGACAGAAACCCGTAGCCGGGGTGGATCGCGTCCGCTTCCGAGATCTCGGCCGCACTGATCACCCTGTTCATATCGAGATAACTATCCTTCGCTGGCGCAGGTCCTATGCACACAGCTTCGTCAGCAAGCTCGATGTAGGCGGCATCCCGGTCTGCCTCGCTATAGACGACAACCGTTTCGACACCAAGAGAGCGACACGCCCGCAAGACTCGCAGGGCGATCTCTCCGCGATTAGCGATGAGGACTCGACCGAACAATGGTGACAGCCTCAGTGAGTCCGGAGCAACATGAGAGTCTGACCGAACTCCACGGCCTCGCCATTCTCCACTTCGATGGAGACGACTTCGCCTGAAGCATCCGGTGTGATCTCGTTCATCACTTTCATGGCCTCGATAATACAGACCGTACCCGCGACCTCGACCGAGTCACCAACGCTTGCGAAGGGCGAAGCCTCTGGGCTTGGAGCTCTGTAGAAAGTTCCGACCATCGGCGACTTGAACGCATGCAGATCCTCGGCGACTGCCCTCTCGGGCTCCGCGGCAACGGGCACAGAAGCGGGCTCTGCAACCGGAGCAGCCGAAACCGAGACCGCCGGGGCGGCGATCGCTGCAACCTGAGCGGCTCCTGCACGTTTGACGTGAATACGCGTGGCCCCGTCCGTTGAGCGCTCGTATTCCACCTCCACCAACCCGTGCTGCTCCATCAACTCGGCAAGATCCGAGATCTCAGGGAAACCGCGCGCAGCATCCGTGGGCGCAGCCTTCTGGCGAGCTGATTTCCGCCGAGCTGATTTCCGCCGAGCTCCAATCTTCCCGGAAGAGCGGGTCGAACGGCTCGCCTTTGCAGTCGGCTTCTTTGCAACCGCAACCGAACGAACGGCCTTGGTCGTCTTGCCTCGCTTGCCGGCTGTCACGCGAGCGACAGCCTTGGCCTTAGTTGCCTTCGGCTTGGACTTACGCTTGCGAGACGCCTTCTTGGCGCCAGAGCGGGCGGCTTTTTTTTGTACGGCCACGAAGAGCTCCTTTCAGGGGGCTCGGTACGCGAAGGCTCCCTAATCAGGAGCCGATACGCGCTCCGAGTACGTGCCAGTACGGGTATCAACTTTCACGTACTCGCCCTGGTTCAGATAGACGGGGACTTGGATCACTGTCCCCGTATCCAGAGTGGCGGGCTTATTCCCACCTTGTGCAGTGCTGCCTTTGACCCAAGGCGTCGTCTCGGTGACCTCAAACACCATGTGGTCCGGTAAGGCAATCGAAATGATATCTGCGTCGCACATCTTGAACTTACAGACAGTGTTTTCTTTGAGGAACGGAAGCAGGTCGGTCAGCCGGTCTTCATCCACGGGCGATTGATCGTAAGTCTCGGGGTCCATGAACACATAGCTAGTGCCCTCGCGATAGAGGTACTCCATGTCCCTCTTGTCCACGATGACTTGCTCGACCTTGTCCTTGCTGTCGTACGTCACGTCCTTCACAGCACCCGTCTGGAGGTTCTTGAGCCTCGTGCGGACAAACGCACCGCCCTTGCCGGGCTTGACGAACTGGAAGCTGACCATGTCGAACAACTTGCCGTCGACGCGGAGCGTGATGCCGTTGGAAAATTGATTGGTCGAGATGATGACCATGGAAGGACGTCTCGGGGGCCGTCTAAGGGTCGCGCCATTGAACAGAGCCGTCTCGGCCGAATCAACAGGAGCGGGGTGGACGGCCTCCACTGGCCAGCGGGGACACGATCAGCCCCAGAACGATGGCCGTTGGGGCCACCTGCATCAGCAATCGGCCCAGGGTCAGCTTCATCAGAAAGGGCAAGGGGTCGCCATCTGGATGGATCAGCGCCGCAGCAGGGCTGCTCCACGAGGTCACCGCGTAGGCCACGACATAGCTGGCACATTGCACCGCCAAGACAACCAAGATCATGCGAGGAACGGGCCGTCCGAGGCGCCTCGCTCCGAGCATCAGCAAGAAGGTGAGCACGGCCCAGGTCAGATTCCAGGACCTGAAGTTCATGACCTCCTCGCTCAACCCGCTCACGATGACCCCGAGCCGCGACAGCCCCGCTGTGAACGCATCACCATGAAGCCTCCCGAGGTAATGCTCATCGGTGATCGGAAGCCCTGAGGCGGCAATTCCCCAGAGCCCGAGGTAAAGCCCGAGGCCAAGCCCTGCCACACCGGTGGCGCACCGCCATCGACTTCGGGGTGCCGAGACCAAGACGGCCAGCGCCACACCGACAAGCAAAGGAAGCCCCTCGTTCTTGGTCAGCGTTGCGAACCCCAGGAGCAAACCTGCCTCCACGTAACCACGAGCACGTCGAGCTTGCAGCCCATCCGCCAGCGCCAGCACGGCCCCCATCAGAAACAAACTCAAAGGGATGTCCGCCATGGCGGAGGCCGCACCGGCTCCAGGTGGCGGCATCAGCACAAACGAGAGCATCGGTAAGTTCGCAATCCATGCTGCAGCGAGAGCTCCGCTGAGTGCTCCACTCCGTCGACGCAAAGCTCCATAAGCAGTCGCGACAAGAGCCACTGCAAACCACGGAAAGATCGACGAAGCGATTCGATCATTGAACTCACCGCTCACGAGCGCCGGCAAGTTCGCAATATGCGACACGAGAGGCGGATAGCGCTGATGCGTGAGACTGTAATAAGGGTCGGTAGAAACGACGCCGAAGAGCGTCCCATCCGCCGCCAAGGCCTTTGCCTTGAACATCCAGCGCGTGATCGCATCGAACTGAAAGGTCGGCCGCAACCAGCCGGAACGCACGGCAAGAGCCAAGCCAACGCAGGCAAGAATCAGAAGCGCAGCGTGTGCAAGTAGCTCGTTCCGAGAGAGAGAGCGCAACGACTTTCGCTCCTCGTCCTCAGAGAGCCGAAAGCGCGGCGACACTCGCCAGGCAGGCACCACGAGTGCCAACACGAGAAAGCCCACAGCGCCCCCGAGCGTAGCTCGCGAGACACCCAATCCAAGTCCATCAACAAGCAAAGAAAGTGAGCCGACGGAGCCCAGCCCCAACATCAATCCACGCCCGAGACGCTCAATCCAACCGAACGCCGGGTCGCCAAGCACGCCCCGATCGATAAGCACACCGACCAACAAGCACACCAGCAGCGAGACAACCAACGCGCTCATCGCCCGTCTCCTGAGGCAGCCTTGCGACGTTCAGCTTGTCGTTGCAGGCGGCGCAACTCCTTGCGCTGCTCCAGGGTCAACTCGGGCTCTTGCACTCCAGCCGCTTCCGGTGCG
>Ga0315339_1001760_pt1 | contig 18024 bp, 16 predicted proteins | sample ASW17metaG_FD_204514 | JGI IMG/M metagenome (GOLD analysis project Ga0315339, IMG submission 204514) | Ammonia-oxidizing marine archaeal communities from Pacific Ocean, United States - ASW #17 | ecosystem: Environmental > Aquatic > Marine > Oceanic | place: USA: California | collected 2016-12-05
GAAGCTAAGGTTGTTATTAGCTCCCATCCAAAGTCTAGAACTGAGATGTTTGTAAAGATCTCCGACCAAGCGCGTGAAGCCGGCGTCTACGACATCTCGTTGTCTACCGACGAGTAACCACTACTCCGGTATCGAGTCTTTGCTAGATCGATGCTCAGCCCAGTCTGCAAAACACATTTAACCTGGTCTCCGAGCATCCTCGTGGCTTTTCATACGATGCGTCAAAAATCGCACTAGCATTATGCCGTGTTCTTTTACTAGGCTATCGACAAAATCTTTATTCTTGTAATTCATTATCAATCTGACAAGATATGTAAAAGCGGGTGCAACCCTTAACTGTACCGCGCCTGAACTGTTCCATAATGTTCGATCTACCTATTTGATGACTAGAATGTAATTCTGGAGTGCCTACCCTCAATGCGTGATTTAAACGCAACGCTCGATCAATCAACCATCGAGAATTTACAATGCAAACTGCCCCTCCTCGGCGCTACTTTAATCAGTACAGACGACGCTGACCTACGACGCTATCTCAGTTTCTATCAACTGCCCCAACCCAACAACCGCCTCACACTCTATGCCGAGCGAATCACAATGGGGGGAAATCATATTGTGACCATGGCCTGGCAGCCAAGTAACAGCATTGGCACAGCACTTGTTGTGCATGGCTATATGGACCACATAGGATTATTTAATCACCTGATTCAAGATCTACTCAAACGTCAGCTCACTGTGGTTTGCTTTGACCTACCCGGCCACGGTCTATCAACGGGAAGACCTGGTTATATCCTAGATTATGCAGAATATGTGAGTGTGCTTGAATTAGTAATCGATATCAGTCAAGAGAAATTCCGCGGGCCACTGCATGGCGTTGGGCAAAGTATGGGTGGTGCTATTTTGCTCAAGCATTCTATAGAGTCCTATACAAATAATAATTCTGACTATCCGTTTGTCAGCCTCAATCTGTTTGCACCACTCCTGCAACCTAAGGGCTGGAATATCAATCGCTGGCTCCACCTGCTGGCAAAATCTTTTATTGAAGACAGGGCCCGTGTATTTAGACACAGCTCATGGGACGAGGAGTTTTTATTTTTTTTGCGTTATTGCGACCCATTACAGGCCAAACTTATGCCAATCGCATGGGTCGGCGCACTAAAAAAATGGATACAGGAATTTAAGCAATTTAAAGGCAGCAATCTGGCTATTAATCTAATTCAGGGCGATGCCGATAAAACATTGGATTGGGAAACTAACTTAGGCATTTTTAAACAAAAATTTTCTGCCTTAAATGTACATATAATTAAAGACGGAAATCATCATTTGGTGAACGAAGTTGAATCAATGCGTGCGGAAATTTTTTCCGCACTAAGGTTTTAATGTGGCAGGAAGCTGACGGGTTTTACCTTCGCCGTCAATCGCAACAAAAACAAATTCACCTTCAGTAACCTTGCACGGCTCTGACTGATAGTCATCACTGCTCCAGACTTCAACCGCAATAGTCATGGAGCTGGTACCCAGCGCCTTCACGTCAGCATAGCAGCCCACCACAGCGCCAACAGACACCGGGTTTAAAAACGACATACTACTAATAGCCACTGTGGCCACTCTGCCCTGGGCGATTCTGCCGGCTAAAATTGCGCCGGCCAAATCCATTTGACTGAGTAGCCAGCCACCAAAAATATCACCATTGGCATTGGTCTCTCGCGGCATGGCAATGGTTTGTGAAATCAGTTTTCCAACAGGTGTTGGCGGCTCATTAATACTTTTCATTTTTACTTCTCTCGTCCATTAGATAATTTTTATTTGTAGACTAATGCGGGGAGCCAAGTAGCTATTTGTGGCCATACTGACAACATTAACATCAGCGCAATTTGCATAATAATAAAGGGAATTACACCGCGATACATATCAGATGTTTCAACCGTATCTGGCGCAACGCCGCGTAAATAAAATAACGCAAAACCAAAGGGTGGCGTTAAAAATGAGGTCTGCAAGTTAATCGCAATCATCACGCCGAGCCATACCGGATCCAAGCCCATCGCCAGAAGTACTGGAGCCACAATGGGCACTACAACAAAGGTAATTTCAATAAAATCTAAAATAAATCCTAATAGAAATATTACCAACATCACTAATATGGTGGCGCTAACTACACCCCCGGGCAAGTCATTAAAGAATGCTTCGACAATTTCTTCACCACCAAACCCACGAAAAACCAGTGAAAATATAGCCGCTCCAATCAGGATTAAAAATACCATTGCCGTGACTTGGGTTGTGCTCTGGGCAACTTCGCGTAGACGCGCAATGCTCAGCTGACCTTTAATCGCTGCCAGCATTGTTGCTCCAAAGGCCCCTACGCCCGCGGCTTCAGTAGGCGTTGCAGCACCAGATAAAATTGATCCCAGAACGGTAACAATCAAAATGATCGGCGGGATCAAATTTCGCGTGGCACGTGACAAACTTTTCATTACCGGTGTCCGATTGAAATCGGCTGTTTGGACGGGACGGATAAAAAAGACGATGTACAGGCAGTAAAATAGCACCAGTATCAAACCGGGAATGATCGCGCCAACAAACAGATCGCCGATAGAAACCGTTTTAGGTGTAAAGATGCCCATATTTAATTGCGCTTGTTGATAAGCACTGGACAATGTATCGCCCAATAACACCAGAGCGATAGAGGGAGGAATTATTTGTCCAAGGGTGCCAGTAGCCGCAATTACCCCAGTAGACTGTGCCGGAGAATAACCACGCCTAAGCATAGTGGGCAGAGACATAAGGCCCATGATCACCACGGTAGCACCAACAATACCAGTGCTCGCAGCGAGTAATGCGCCCACAAACACCACCGAAAGGGCGAGCCCACTGCGCAGGCCATTGAGTAAATCGGCCATACTTTCCAGTAGATCCTCTGAGAGACGGGATTTTTCCAGCATCACCCCCATCAGAATAAACAGCGGCACGGCAATTAAGGTAGTGTTTTCTATAGTGCCAAATAAGCGGTTGGGCAGTGCCTTTAAAAAAGCCATATCAAAATGGCCGCTCAGAGCGCCCACCAAGGCAAACAGCAGTGCGGTGCCTGCTAGAGAAAAGGCTACCGGATAACCTGCCATCAATATTAGGCATGCGACCAAGAACATAATGAAGGGAGCAAGTTCTGCCATCAGGGCGTTAACTCCTGAATTTCTGTCGCCGCAGTCAGGCTAATATCTCGACCTGCAACAACTAAGGCGCTCTTTAGTATCTCTGCAATACCCTGCAATATTAGGGTTACCGGCATTATTAGCATCAAGGTCTTTAATAGGTAGATAAACGGCAGGCCATTATTTTCTGCCGATGTTTCGGCAATCTCCCAGCTGGACAACACATAGTCCCAGCTGCTGATAAAAATCAACAGACAGACTGGCATTAAGAAAAATATACCACCAACCAGATTAACCATGGCTTGGCGGCGCGCAGAAAACTGTCGATAGAAGATATCCACACGTACATGACCCCCATGCTTGAGAGTAAACGCGAGACCCAACATAAACACTGTGGCATGGAGGTAGGTAACTGACTCTTGCAAGGCAATTGAACCCAACTCGAGAAAGTAGCGCATAATCACGACCGCTACGACCATACCGACCATTAATAGGGTCAGCCAGGAAACTATTCGGCCTGTGACCTCAGTAAAGCGGTCTATGGCGCCTATCAAAGTCGATATTATTTGCATTTTTAACCTGCCTCACCTATAAACAAATCAGATTCCGCGGGCAGTATAACCTCAGAACCACAGCCTCCAAAAATATATTAGATATTTACTAAAGTTTTGAAAAGTCCTGTCGATTAGAGAAGACGAGGGTTAATTTTTACGCATTAAATTTGTTGTTTAATGCCGAATGTTGGGCAACATCAAGCTGATGTTCATGATTAATTGGTGAATAAAATGGCAACAAATGAAGTTAATGTAAAACTGGCTGCATCTCACGATGCGATACAAAAGGCACCTATAATATCTACACTGCCGAAATCGCCCAAGATCACGATTGAAGATGTGAGCCGCATTGCAGCCGAGCGCAAAACTAAGCTGATGGATCAGATTAGCATCAATGTGAAAGAGCTAAATGAGGCGATAGACACATTAAATTCCGCGGTTAGAAGGGTTCCGACCAGCCTGCACTTCTCTGTTGATGAGGCATCCAAACGTTTCGTTGTTCAGGTAACTGATACACAGACAGGCGAGATCATTCGCAATGTTCCTGGCGATGCGATTCTGCGTATGGCAAAACAACTCGAATCCCTAAAAGGCATACTGTTTGACGACAGGTTCTAAGCGAGCAAGGACGATTTCAACTCAGCGGGCTACAGATCTAAGCCCGCTTCTCCATCAGCTGCCAAATTTCCGACATAGCGGCAACTTAAACCGGCAAAACAACGCCACAATTGCGGCAAAAAGCAGTTTCTCCCGCCGATAAAAACTTCTTAAATCATTGATATATATGCATTTAATGTTTTAAAACTGGCATGCTATTAAATATTGGCATCAGTTTTGCATTTAACGGTTGTAAGCCAAATTTTGAACCGAGGTTCGGTCAATATTTGGTCAACCATTTTTAAATCAATTGCCACAATGGGCAACTGTGCGTAACTCGCAGAGTTTTGATTTAAATTGCTTGCCTATCTCCTACATCGGGAGTTAGGAGCATAACTTGAATGTTTGATGAGGAATGAACAATGGCTGTTATTAATACAAATATCGCCGCAACGATGACAACAAATGCGCTGGCGAGAAACGATCGAGATATGGCTGCTACTATGGAGCGGCTATCCACAGGTAAAAGCATTAACTCTGCTAAAGATGATGCCGCTGGACTGGCGGTGTCCTCACGTATGACCGCACAGATCAAAGGCGTTGAGCAGGCGGTTCAAAACGCCGGTGATGCCATCGGTATGATCCAAACTGCCGATGGCGCATCCATCGAAATTGGTAATATGATGCAGCGTATGCGTGAACTTGCAGTGCAGGCATCTAATGGCACCGTAACCTCTACCGACCAAAGTAGCCTCAACCTTGAATTTGTCCAGTTGCGCACCGAAATCGAACGCGTTGCCGATCAAACTCAATGGAATGGCGAAAATGTACTTAGCGGCACAGCTGGAACCTCTAGCAATGGCACCGCCGTTTTCCAAGTAGGCGCCAATTCATTGCAAACAATGAGCGTAGCCTTTGGTGACTGGAACCTAAACGCATCGACAACTGATGTCGCTGGTGTTGTGGCTGTGTATGACTTCGCTATTACAGATGCTGAAGTCGCGGCCCTAAGCGGCAACTTTGTTATCAGTGACGGCCAAAACACCGTTACCCTTGATGCAGCCACTGTCGCTCCACTGACGAGCGTTGCAGGATTAGCTGCGGCAATTGAAGCCGATGGCTCATTAACTCGTCTGACGACTTCAGATGGAACAAACAAATTAACCCTCACCTATGATGATGCCGCCGTTGTAACAGTGGCACCAACAATTTCTGAGAATGGCACTGCTGGGTCTGTTACTGAGACCACAGCGGGCGTGACCGCTCTCAGTAGCGTGTATGGCACAGATCTATCCGCCATTGCGATTGACACCGATGCTGGGGCCAATTCTGCGATTGCATCGCTGGATACTGCTATTAATGGCATTAACGCCCAGCGCGCTGTGTTTGGTGCCGGCATGAATCGTCTTGAATATGCGATTGATAACCTGACCAATGTATCGCAAAACGCATCAGCGTCACGCAGTCGCATTGAAGACGCCGATTACGCTGCCGAGACGACAGAACTAGCTCGCACGCAGATTATCCAGCAAGCTGGCACCGCCATGCTTACTCAGGCTAATCAGCAAGCCCAGTCAGTACTGGCTCTGCTCAAAGGCTAAAGCTCATTTGATGAGCACCGCCCCTAGCTAATAGTTACTCGCTAGTGGTCAAGTTATGTATACCAACAACCCCTTCAGCCAGGGGTTGTTGTGTTTCTGGCTACTTATATTAGAAAATCGTTTACAAGTTGCCTGGGAACCTTGACCTGTATCACCCTTACATATTCTCGCTACATCCGCAGTTAATTATCTTTAGCCCTATTGTTAAAAAGCACTCAAGTATTTTTAGGTCATGCCGATCTACAGGGTATGAGCAAGTTTTACACCAACAACTTGCCAAATGATTTACATATTTTTTACACGAAAGAGGATATTTACAATGGCTGTTATCAATACAAATATTGCCGCAACTATCACGGCAAATGCACTAACAAAGAACGATCGCGATATGACTCAAACCATGGAGCGATTAGCAACAGGTAAGCGAATCAACTCTGCATCTGACGATGCTGCCGGTCTCGCAATTGCCTCTAAAATGACTTCACAAATTCGTGGACTAGATCAGGCTGTCCGAAATGGTAATGATGCCATCTCTATGCTGCAAACTGCTGATGGCGCCATGATCGAAGTAAGTAACATGATGCAGCGTATGCGTGAACTTGCTGTACAGGGTGGTAATGGCACTCTGTCTACTGCCGACTTAGCGGCGCTGAACACCGAATTCGTTGCTCTGCGTACCGAGATCGATCGTATTGCCGACAACACTCAGTGGAACGGCGATAACCTACTGGATGGTAGTGCAGGCGCCAACGGATTGCTGACTTTCCAGGTAGGCTATGAAGCAGACCAAACTATTGCAGTTAACGTCGGTGATCTCAATCTGGCTGCTGGTGCCACAGCCTACAGCGCAGGCTCAGCTGCTGGCGGTATTTTGGCAGCAGACCTGTCAGCCATCACTATGACAACGGCTACTTTGGCCAACACTCAGGTAACGGCACTTGACGCTGCTATCGCAGGGATTGACTCAAAGCGTGCAACCTTGGGTTCTGCTATCAATACACTGGAGTTCGCTGTCGATAATCTGGCTAATGTCTCTCAAAACACCTCTGCCGCACGCAGTCGTATTGAAGATGCTGACTATGCATCCGAGACCACTGAACTAGCACGCACACAGATTATTGCGCAAGCCGGCACAGCAATGCTGTCACAGGCAAATCAGCAAGCTCAAAGCGTTCTGGCTCTACTTAAGTAAGTTATGCTATAACTCCCCTTGGGAGCTCAGCTACGAAAAAAACCCGATATCGCGTATCGGGTTTTTTTTCGCCCATCTTTTTTAAGCTTTTTCTCAATGCGAGAATGATCTGGTTTTTAGGGCCGCAGCCAAAGCGGCATGCCGCTTTGGCAATGATTTGCCATGTTTCGGCAAATAAATGCCACTTACCCTAAAGTATTCAAATGTCGTGCCGATCTAACTAATAACGGTGTAGCCAGGCACATTAATTTAGCTGGCAACGTTACTTTTAACTTACATTATAGGAATCACATAATGGCTACTATTAACACGAACGTTGCCGCACAAATTTCGGCAAATGCGCTAGCTAAAAATGACAGAGCTATGACTCAAGCCATGGAGCGCTTAGCGACTGGCAGTAGAATTAACTCTGCGTCTGACGATGCTGCTGGTCTTGCTGTTGCATCTAAGCTGATGTCGCAAATTAAAGGTCTAGATCAAGCGGTTAGAAACGGTAATGATGCAATTTCTCTGATCCAAACTGCTGATGGAGCAATGGCTGAAGTGGGCAATATGCTTCAGCGTATGCGTGAACTCACAGTGCAATCTGGAACAGGCACTCTCTCTACCGCTGACCGAACAGCTCTAAATACTGAGTTTGTTGCTCTGCGTACTGAAATCGAGCGCATCGCCGACAACACTCAGTGGAATGGCGATAACCTACTTGATGGTTCTGCAGGCGCCAACGGATTAGTGACTTTCCAGGTAGGTTATGAAGCAGACCAGACAATTACGGTTAACCTAGGTGATTTACAACTGGATGGTGACGCGACCTACAGCGCAGGCTCAACTGCTGGCGGTGTTTTTACCAATGATATTGACTCATTGACCGTCGACACTGCGGCTAATGCCAACACTGCGCTGACCGCTCTTGATGTGTCTATCGCTGGTTTAGGTGCCAAGCGTTCTACTTTGGGTTCGACTCTGAATACATTGGAATTTGCCGTCGATAACCTGAGTAATGCGTCTCAGAATGCTTCAGCTGCCCGCAGCCGTATCGCGGATGCTGACTATGCAGCCGAGACTACTGAACTAGCGCGGACACAGATTATTGCGCAAGCTGCTACAGCCATGCTTTCACAGGCTAATCAGCAAACGATGTCAGTGATGGCACTGCTTAAGTAATAAGCGACCAATACGAGCCCATCCTCGCTCGTGGGATCCCGGTACTATTTATAGTACCGGGATTTTTTTTGCCCAGTAGCTTTACACTCTGATATTTAAAAATTATTACGAATCATAGGCTTTAGACAGTGACTCCAACTGCCCTTCCAGATATTTTTTGGTGGTATCCATGCTGGCCATCAACGACTCCATAGCACTAAATTGCGTTAAATAACGTTGATAGACGCTTTCCATACGCGCCTCCAGTTTTAATAATTCATCTTTGTAATCTTGCAATTCGTCCTTAGCATTACTGGTTCGAGTTGTCAGTACACCAGTACTCTGGCTAAAGTCTTCCAAGGTTGTAGCTATATCCTGTGACAGACCTTTATTCTCAGTATCGTAGAGGTTTTGATCGCTGGTGTTGGCTGACAGCATCATCACCACATCGTCATAACTCGCAGCAATAACGCTGTCATAAGTAGTTTCATCCAACGTTAGATTACCGGTTTTATCCAGACTGACACCCAGATCTCGAAGCGCGGTAATGCTGCCAGATGGGGAGGAGGAATCTGCAAACATAGCGGTGCGAATCTGACTTCTAAGATAGCGTACCAATGAGGTATCATCAGACAGTGCGCCACCCAATTCAGCCTCAGAGCCCTCAGCCGTCAATTCGGTAAAAAGAGTATTTAGATCATTGTAGGTGGTCACGACATTTTCAAGATTTGTCTTCAGCGTGGTCTTGTCACTGACTAGATTTAACCTTACCGCTGAATCCGTTGTCTTGGTCAGTGCCATAGTCGCACCTTCGATCACATCTGATATTTCATTACTGCTTCTAGTGACCGTAAGACCGTCAAAATTGATAATAGAATCCTGAGCTACCTGCAATGTATTACCGCTATCACCAAATCCTAGATCTGGCGTTGAGCTAATAGAAAAGGCCCCTTCACTTCCGGTTGGGCCCGACAAAATAATTCGGTGGTTACTGCCGCTAATACCTGTATCAACCAAGCTTGCCGTCACCCCTATACTGGCAGCATTAATAGCCGAAACCACACCAGCTGGCGTCGGTGTAGAAACGGTCACCGCGGTGGTAGTGGTTGAGCTATTACCTACCACAATAGAGATATCGAAGGCGCTGGAATTTAATGTTGCCGATGTCGACGTGTACTGATCAGAGATCATGCGTTTCTCTTGAGCCAGTTGGCTCACAGTAATATCGTAAGCGCCAGTCTGCGCCGAACCATCCAGCGATGTCAGACTCACCTCGGTTATATCAGAGGAGCTGCCAGTGCTGGTTGCTAGTTCATCTGCATCATTGAGTTTTTCAAATGCTGTCTGCAATAATCCAACCTGATAGGCCACCAGCCCATACCCTGAAATCGACGCCTCTGTAGCTTCAATATCGCTATTTATTTTATTCTGTTTGGGTACTTTCTCGACATCGGTCAAATCCTGAGCGAGTTTAAAAACATCTAACCCAGAGCCCACTCCTAGGGTAGTTAAGACTTGCGACGAAACACTACTGACATCAGACATCTATCAATTCCTGATCAACGAATATAATTAAATAAACTTAGCTGCGAAATTTTGGCGAAACTGCTCTGTGCGGCCTCCATTGATAGCAACTCTGCCGATAACTCAGTCACCGCGCTGGCGTAGTCTAGGTCCGTCGCATTAGAGAGCAGTGTCTGGTATCTGAGTTTAGTGTCAGCCAAGATATCGCGCTGTGAATCAACCACAGACAACCGACTACCCACATCAGCCAGGGACACAGAGATAGTAGCCGACAGCTGATCAACTTCGCCGAGACTGCGCTGAATATTGGCCGTGTTATTGCTTTGCAGTGCCGCACTAAAGTCTTCAATCACAGCAAAAAAACTGACTCGCTGAGAGGTGCCATCAGATTCTTGACGCACGAGACTAGAAAATACCTCGCTGCCAGGTCGATTCATAGTCAAACGACGCTGCTCCGAAACATCGACCGCAACATAACTCTGGTCTCCTTTGTAGCTCATATCACCCGATGCATCAGCAGCAAATGGTTCGGTCTGAACAGCCGAGCCAGCAAAGACATAGTTGCCGCTAATATCCTGAGTGTTGGCCAGCGCCAATAAACTATCTTTGAGCGCTGATACTTCAAAGGATAGAATTTCTCGATCGGCTCCCGACAATGTGTCGGAGCTAGCTCGCACCGCGAGCTCTCTTATACGCTGTAAAATATTATCGGTGCCCATCAGCGCAGTTTCCTCTGCAATCAAACGATCTTCGACACTGTTCAAACCGCTTTCATAGGTTTCCTGCCTGTTGTAGGCCGTATTGAGACGCTGAATCAAACCCGCTTTGTCTGGATCATCGCTGGTCTGCAAGATCTGTTTACCCGACGCAAGCTTAGCCTGCATTTCAGCAACCTTAGTCTGTTGTGTGCTCATTTGAGTCACTGCTCGGTCAAAGATCTGTCCGGTAGAAATTTTCATCAGTAATCGCCTTAACGAATGCCTAGTATGGAATCAAAAATTTTCGATGACATCTGGATAATCTGTGCCGAAGCCTGATAAGCCTGCTGTAATCGAATTAAGTCTGCCGCCTCTTGATCGAGACTCACACCAGAGACCTGGTCTCTGGATTGCACGGCCTGGTCATAAACGACTTGCAGTGCATCTTGGGAAATTTTAGCCAGCGTCACCTTATTGCCCACAGTGCTCACCAAATCAATGTAGCCATCACTCATAGTTCGGCCATTGGCGAGAACCGGTTTATCTTGCAGAGCGACAAGCTGTAGCATGTTGCCATTGTTGCCTACGCCATCTTGATTGCCGTCGACCACGTAGCGATCGCCAGTGACCGGGTCACTGTCAAAAGACAGAGTCAGAGTCTTGTATTGAATATCGTCGCCAGGGACAAAGGCCCGATTGGCAACAACGGTGTCGGTTGTTGTATCAGTAATCGTGTACTGGGTGGACGATGAAAAGTCGATACGAAACAGAGCCTCATCGACTGGCTGGTTGGCGGCCTGTGGCTTAGTAAAACCCGCCGCAATATTGGCATCGCCAGAGCCTGTGACAAACACGGCCAAGTCTTCATCAGCCGATCCATTCATATAGATGCCAGTGCGCAATCCGAGTACAGCCAGATCAGCAGGTACGCCATTGGCGCCAAATGTAAAGCGTACTTTGTCACTGCTCTCTAACTGCAAAGTACCCATAAAGGTCTGATTTGCCTGACCCAGTGCATTGGTGGCCGAGCTAGCATCTGGATTGCTGAGGATAATATTTTCGCCCTCATAACCCAGTGCATTGGTGACAACTAGACCACCATCACGATCGACGTAGGCGGCAACATCAGTAGCGCTAGTCTGATTGTTAATGGCAACTGACAGAGCCTCAATATCGGCGGGATAACTGCCTGCACCAATTAATACACCATTAATACTTACCTGCTGAGTCAGATCTATGCTGGTCGCTGCCGACTTTATAAGCGTACTGGCGGTGGCCGTCACTCCTGTTGAACTAGTGGCGCTATTAAGCCAACTTGCCATGGCCGCCGCGGAGCTTTTCGAACCCGTAGCCAACGTCAGGGCGGACAGCGATTGATCATTTAAAATCAAACTATCTGCAGCAATTAAATCAACCATCGCGCCAGATACATTCTCCTGTAGACGCACCGGCGCCGTTTCTACCTGAGCATTAATCGTGGTGGTCTGCTCAATCATTCCAGTGCCCGCAGCATTGGCTACAAAACCCTCATGCTGAATACTACTAGCCAAAAAGCCATAGGTCATATCCAAATCTTGGTAGGCTGCAGAGCCAACTGTATTCAGATAAGTATTGCTGTAGGACGCTGAAGCATTAAAGGCTGAATCACCGGACATCAGCGCGGCCTGAGTCGCGGTGTCAATACTGTGTCCCAGAACATGGACGCCCTCATGAGTCATCACCTGCAGACGCATATTGCTGTCCTGGGGAACTTCCATCATTAAGGCAACCTTGTCGGCTCCCTTAGGAATAATATATGCAGGCGTAACATTACTGGCCGTGGTGGCAATACCTGCGGCAGTGCTGGAATTATTTCCCAGCGTGTAAATGTCAGTGCCTGTAGCAAAACCAGTAAACTGATCCAGGCCCCCAAAACTGAGTGAGGCCTTGGTATCACTAATATTGGCTGAGCTCGGCACAACGCGTAGGCGTTCAGCAGCGGCAATGGCTAGGGGATCAGTTTGGACCAATCTAAATCCTGCGGCCGGACGATCGCGGGGTTCAATTTTAAAAGTGTCGCCATCATTAAGTCTGCCCGATGAATTAATCTGAAGGCCCGAATAAGAGAATCTATCTGTGCTCGGCGTAGCAAATGTGACTGCGCCGGTTTTGCCATCTTCAATACGCCACACCTTATCTGTGCTCATCCAGCGAGCTTCGAAGGGTGAAAATTTAAAGGCGGCTGGGTCCACAACCTCAATGGCTAAATTGACATCCGTGTTAATCGTCGGTGAGGTAACTTCAAAGACTGAATCAATTTTAAACAGGTCTGTGCCGCGCACTCCGCGTGCATCAAGACCAGAGGTATGGATTTGATTGATCTCTTTAACAACGGTCTGTGCCAGATAGTCAAAACCATCCATAGCCGGACCTAATGTCTGGCTACGGAAGTTAATCAAACCACCCAAAACACCGCTAGTCACTGTGCTGGCCGCGCGCGGCTCACCAAAGGGGTCCAATACAATATCAACTCGGCCTGGATCATTTGCGTCAAAGCTAACACCCAGATCCAATGATTTTTTTCCTTCGACGAGCAGCGAACCTGCACTGCTGCCCAGACGCACATTGACCTCACCAGAGGCCGACTCGGCAATATGTATCTTGCTGATATTGGCCAGATCTCGCAGCACTTGATCACGCTGATCCAACAGCCCTGCTGGCTGTTTATCAACTGAAATTTTTCCACCCAACTGTGTATTTATCGTTGCCAGTTGCGCAGATAATGTATTAATCGTACTGATCTGACGCTCAATACTTGATTGCGCCTCTACTTCAATCGTACTTAGGTGGCCCGCCAACTCTCTAAAACGAGAGGCGAGTCCTTCGGCATCGCGCACAAACATATTGCGCTGAACTACCGAAGCGGGATCGGCACTTAAATCACTTGCAGTGGCAAAAAATTTGTCCATTGCACTGGATAGACCAGACGTCTGTGAACCCATTAGATCGATAATACGATTGGCGTATTCAATCATCGGCTCCTGAGTGGAAAGGTCACTGCTGCTATTACGCAAACTGCCTTCGATAAATTCGTCATAGGCTCTAGTAACACCCTGCAACCGCGCACCGGTACCAATAAAAACTGTACCCTGTTCACTGGGCATACCTTCAGCAGAAGAGGAGACCTGTCGGGAATAACCCTCGGTATTTAGATTGGCAATATTGTTACTGACTGTCGCCAGCGACTGGCGATACAGCTGTGTGGCCCCGGCACCAATGGATAAAATATCACTCATAATTTAATCCCTGTGGCTGGAGACGCGCCAGGTCGCGCAAGTGGCAGCGACGGATTTTTTACCGTTGGGTTCAAGGGTAGGCCCGAACTTACTGGCTGGCCCGTAAGCTGCTGATAGGCATCTACAGCTTTGGTGCTATTAGTCTGGGTTTTAACCTGCTCGGTAAGCCAGTCACCGAGGCCAAATACACCCTTTTGAGACATTACCTGGGACAGTTCTTCATGGTACATCTGCTCAAAGGTATCCACACTTGAGGATCCCATAAGGCCGCTTTTCAATGGCTCATTGGCTTCGCGTACAGACTTAAAGACCATCTGCACAAACATGGCTTCAAACTGACGACCTACCTCTCGTGCAGCACTCTCTTCGTTATTCTTGGCGCGCGTGCGCAGTTCACCGAGTCCGGCGAAATCAAGATAACTCTTGGCTGACAAGTTCATATCCGTCACTTAGATCACCACCAACTCTGCACGCAAACTACCTGAGCTTTTTAGCGCTTCAAGAATAGCGATCAAGGAGGAAGGCGAAGCGCCCACCTGATTGACGGCATCGACAATTTGACGCAGATCGACCCCAGGCTGGAAAAGAAACATTTTATTATTTGGCTCAGTGACCACAATGTCGGCATTCTGCACGCCGACAGTTTCGCCATCGGCAAACGGACCCGGCTGGCTCACTTCGTTGGTGGCGGAAATATTTACTGAAATAGCGCCGTGAGTAACGGCCACTGCCGTTACCTTAACGTTGCGATTTATCACCGCGGTACCGGTTCTTGAGTTAATGACTACCCGCGCTGAGGGCTCTCCTGGGGTGACATCAATATTCTCGATCATGCTCAAAAAAGTCACGCGCTGAGACGAGTCTCGAGGGGCCATGACGGCAATAGAAACACCATCAATAGCGCTGGCAACACCAGGACCAAAGGCCAGATTAATCGCCTCAGTGATGGCGTTAGAGGTAGAGAAGTCAACATCGCGAACATTTAGAACAATATGGTCTGAACTATCGAATGGCGTTTCAACTCTGCGCTCAACGGTCGCCCCATTGGGGATGCGGCCCGCGGTGGGAACACCAATTTGGATACTGCTGCCCGCGGCATCGGCACTGATGCCGGTAACTGTCATAGCGCCCTGGGCCAGAGCATAGGTCTGACCATCAACCCCACGTAGCTGGGTCATTATCAAGCTGCCACCGCGCAGAGATTCTGCCACGCCTATAGCAGCCACATTAATATCAATGCGCTGACCGGGCTTGGCAAAGGGAGGCAGTTCGGCAGTGACTATCACCGCAGCAACATTTTCTAACTTTAGTTCTTTCTTAGCATTCTGTGCGGCCAGAGCGGCCATCTGATCACCCAAATCATAGTCACTGACCGGGCCATCAACACTGACGCCTAAGCCAGACAACATGGTTTTTAATGCCTGCGCGGTAAGTGGTAGATCCTTGCCGTCACCAGAGCCTTGCAAGCCCACCACTAAACCAAAGCCAATCAGTTTGTTGGTGCGCACACCAGCCACATCAGTGAGGTCTTTAATTCGGTCGGCCGCTGCTATGGACGTTACCAATAAGGTACTGACCAAAGCACTCAACAGCATTATGCGTTTAACTGTAAACATTCTATGTTCTCCAACAGCCGCTTAAAACGGCCAGAATTTATAGAGCAGTCCCGTGCCCCACGAGGGTCGCGACGCCGATGCCAGATCACCAGTACCACGATAGGAAATCTGCGCATGAGCAATGCGCTGAGACAAAATAGTGTTGTCAGGCTGGATATCTGCCGGGCGAATAATGCCCTTAACCTGAATAAACTCGCTGCCTTCGGTAAGCGCCAATTGCTTCTCGCCAACAATAACCAAATTGCCATTGGCCAAGACTTCTACCACCATAGCGGAGATTGAACCGGTCAGTGTGGCAGCCTGGCCTGCGGTACCAGACCCTTCACTAGTGATGGCAGAGCCATCAGTTTTTAAGCCGTCAAAGAAGGGAGTGCCAAAGCCAAGCTTTCTGACAATGGTGTCTTTCTGGTTAAGGCCAATTGCATCATTGGTGGACTCTCGGCTGGTACTTAAACCAGAGGTCCGCGATGCCTGGGTTGTTTCATTGAGCAGAACAGTGATTAAATCACCCACTCTGATTTCGGTAGCCTGATAGCTGCGCAGATCACCAAATAGATTGCGGCCATTGGTGAAAATCGAACCAGTCACCTCGGTCGGTTTAGCGGCCGGAATGGGCTGTACCGGTGCAAATTCTGCGGTCGGCATCATTCGCGGCTGAGCGGCACAGGCAGTTAAAAAGCTAGCCAGAAGTATAGTTGTGAGTAAACGCAGCATTTTTATTCGCCCGCTTTAGAGGTTATTGTTCAAGAAGCGCAACATGCCGTCTGCCGCAGCGATCGCTTTTGAGTTGACCTCATAGGCGCGCTGGGTTTCGATCATATTGACCATTTCTTCAACCACATTAACGTTGGATGCTTCCAATGAACCCTGCATTAGCATGCCAGCGCCATCCTGACCAGGGATGCTGATAATTGCATCGCCACTGGCATTGGTCGGACGCATCAAATTGCGGCCAATCGGCTGCAGGCCAGAGTTATTGACAAAGCGTGACAGCTGAAGCTGACCAACCTGCGCTGCTCCACCACTGTTGGCGAGCTCGGCCGTTACTATGCCGTCGCGACCAATTGTGATGCTGGCAGTGTTTTGCGGAATATTGATTGCAGGGATAATTGGCTCACCCCCAGCCGTAATCAGCTGACCCTCTGAAGAGAGTTTTAGAGAACCATCTCTGGTATAGGCAATCGAACCGTCAGCCTGCTGCACAGAGAGATAACCCTCACCGGTAATGGCAACATCCAGGGCATTTTCAGTGGTAATAATATTGCCCTGCATATGTAGCTTTTCAGTGGCAACAACACGGGTACCCGTACCCAGCATCAAACCGGTCGGCGTTTCGTTTTCAGCATCGGCCTGACCGCCAGCGGGGACAATGTTTTGATATAACAGGTCTTCAAACACGGCACGGTCTTTCTTAAAGCCTGTGGTGTTAACGTTAGCCAGGTTGTTAGAGATAACCTGCATGCGCGTTTGCTGCGCTGTTAATCCTGTTTTGGCGATCCAAAGTGATGCGTCCATTATTAGTATCCTTTAATTAGATTTCGCTGCTTTAAACCAATCGGCTTAAGGCAGTCTCATCATGCTTGAGCCATTCTCATCAAGAGACTTGGCTTCGGTAATCATTTTTATTTGCGCTTCAAATGAGCGACTAAAATCCATCATCTTGACCATGGTTTCGATGGGATTGACATTGCTGCCTTCCAGGCCGCCACTTTGAAGTGACGCCACCAGAGGACCGGTTGGAAAATCTGTGCCTCTGAACTCAAGATCCATTGGCTCAAACAGACCGTCTTCTCGCCTGATCAATTTAGTTTCACTGGCATCACGCAACATCAGTTTGCCAATCTCGATCGCTGGCGTTTCTGGTTCAACAAGCGACTTTGCATACAGGGTTCCATCTGGGCTAACGGTTACAAGTTGCCCTTGAGGCACAGTGATGGGCCCTGCTTCTCCCAGTACCAAATGCCCGACAGAATTTTCAATAACACCATTTGCCGACACCCTTAAATCACCACGACGCGTAAAACCGATCTCACCATTGTCGGCCTGAATACCGAGTACGGTTTTGTCCATAAGGGCAACATCTAAAGGGTTGCCCGTCATAGAAATAGTGCCGGGAGCTAGACTAATCACATCACGCTTATGTACCGAGGGCTGAAAACGAGATTCATAACCAACGCCGTCAATCTTTACTGACTCCGTGGCCACCTCGTAACTTTCTTTAAAGCCCACGGTCGATACATTGGCCATCGCATTGGTAATTTGGGCCCTAATTTCAGACTGACTCTGTACAGCGGCTAGGGATGTAAATGCTAATCTATCCATGCTCAGTGCTCTTGGTTAGTTCCGGGCCTTAACCGCGGATATTAATAATGGTTTGCGTCAACGATGAACTTGTTTCAATCGCTTTGGCGTTAGCTTGGAAGTTTCGCTGTGCGGTAATCAGATCAACCAGCTCAGCAGTCAAATCCACATTGGAGCGCTCTCGCGCACCAGCACGAATGGTTCCAAAACCAGCAGCACCTGGTTCACCGAGCGTTGCATCACCAGAACCCGATGTTGCTGAGTAACTGGTATCACCTACCTGACGCAAACCTTTTGGCGTTGCGAAGTTAGCAAGAATAATTTTGCCGAGAGATTTCTGTGAGCCATTTGAGTAACTGGCAACTACCAGACCGTCATCA
>Ga0315339_1001761_pt1 | contig 18015 bp, 16 predicted proteins | sample ASW17metaG_FD_204514 | JGI IMG/M metagenome (GOLD analysis project Ga0315339, IMG submission 204514) | Ammonia-oxidizing marine archaeal communities from Pacific Ocean, United States - ASW #17 | ecosystem: Environmental > Aquatic > Marine > Oceanic | place: USA: California | collected 2016-12-05
ACGCTGGAGACCTCCTGGGTGATGTTGCAGGCAGGAGACAGTGAGGACCTCCGCGTTTCAGCTGAACTCAGGCCCATGCCCGAGTGGGAACAGCTCAAGTACGTCGGTGCTTCTTCGTCCATGAGCGTGGGTTATGAACAGGGACTTCTTGGACTGGTTCCACTGGTCCAGATCGCCGCCTTGACCGAAGGCAGCCCCAACGCCGGCATTCTTGAACCTGGTGATGTCGTACTCCGCATCGGAAGTGACCAGGCCCCGCGCATGAGAACATTCCGTGAAGCCATACCATCGCATGGCGCGGGCATGCTGGACATGTCCGTCCTCCGTGATGGCAATCGAGTCGATGTGAAGGTTCGAATCGTGGATTCAGGCATCCTGGATCCAAGACCCATCCTTGGTGTCAACCCTGACTATGCATGGGGTGTACCTCGCATTGCAAGGCCGATGGATTCCACTGAACAGAACGTCCAGTCAGACAAGGGATCACTCACACCCTTGGCGGGACTGGACCTGATGGGAGGTTCGATCCTTCGATCAATCGATGGACGGCCCATGGAGAACTGGACAGATCTCTGGGTCGGTCTTCATGAAGCCGCTGAATCTGGTCATCAATCCGCATTGATCGAGGTCCAGAGCCCGACGCCCGGTGGGGAACTTCAGGTCGTGAAACTGCCTTTGGATGAACACTCCCGAAGCAGAATCCTCAAGTTGGGCTGGTCAACCCCGATCCCCCTCTACTACTTCGAGCCCCTGTACGTCGTCCGCAGTGCCGACGGCAATCCATTGAACGCCGTTGGCATGGGCCTCCAGGAAACGAGCAAACTGGTCGTACTGACCTACCTGACCATCGACCGACTCTTCAGGGGAACGGTTGGAGTCGAGCAGCTCCATGGTCCACTCGGGATCGTCCATCTCGGAACCAAGGTTGCTGACCGCGGATTCACCTACCTGCTGTTCTTTCTCGGCCTGATCTCCGTCAACCTGGCGGTCATCAACTTCCTTCCGCTCCCCATAGTCGACGGGGGCCTCTTCCTCTACCTTGTCTACGAGAAGATCAAGGGGCGTCCTCCATCTATCGGCTTTCAGAATGGTGCGGCAGTCGCGGGCCTGCTCCTGATTGCGACGGCATTCGTCGTGACCTTCTACAACGACATTGCAAGAATCGTCGGTTAACCGATCCACGGGGAGTACACCTTTCCCATGTCATCTCCAGTCGCACTTGTCACGGGGGCTTCCTCCGGCATCGGCCGAGCTGTTGCTTCGATGTTGTGCAAGGAGGGTCTTGACCTCGCGATCTGTGCACGACGTGAGAATGAACTCGATGAACTGGCGGTGCAACTTCGCGATCTGCATGGAAGGGACGTGATGGTTCGCAAGGTCGATCTGGTCGACCTCAACGATGTCGCCACCATTGTTCCTGAAGTACTCGATCACTTCGGACGGTTGGACGTACTCATCAACAACGCCGGTCTGCTTGAGAAGTCGCGGCTCTCCGACATGCCCATGGGATTCATTCAACGTGCCATGGCGGTACATGCAATCGCACCGGCGATTCTTGTTCGCGAAGCGTGGGCAGCTTTGGCCGAAGCCGATCGTGGGGTGGTGATCAACGTATCAAGTGTTTCGACCCTGAGCCCATTTCCTGGCATGGCTGCCTACGGGATGAGCAAGCATGCCATCGAGGGCCTGACACGGTCGATCCACGCCGAGGCGATGGACACGGGCAATGGCGTTGTTTCATTCGCCCTGGCCCCCGGCGCCGTCGATACTGCAGCCCTGCGGTCCGCTCTTGAGGGTGCCGAGGCTCCAGGAAATGCGATCGTTCCCATGGAGGAAGTGACCGCGCTCTTCCTGGCCTGCATTCGTGGTGAATACGACCAGAACGCCGGTGGCGTGGTCTACATTCCCGCTCCAGGGCTTGTAACAGCCGATGCCGAGGAGGCCTTGGCGGCCCTGGAAGCCTGTTGGGGAGGGGCTTCGGGGGGATGACCTGTGCAGGTCATGCAGGCTGTAGCAGTCTCAACGGGCATAAACCAGCAAGGTTGACTGGCCGGAGGCCCGGTTGTTTTCGACACTCCATGAGGCTCGTGGTGCTGGAAGGAGCATCACGGAGGGGTAGACAGCATGGGTACACACAATCAGAGAGCATCAGGCTCACACCACGCGAGGAGGACCTTGCGCGTTCTCTTCATTGAACCGGACGCTGGAGTTGCAGCCGGGTTCAAGACCTCGCTCCATGCCCGCGCTGGTTCAGGTGTGGGTTGGGATACTGTCAGTTCGAGGTCGCTTCCATCGTTGGGTGCATTGCACGAAGCGGATCTTTCGCTCGTTGATGTCATCGTTACGGCTTCGACACTTCCCGATGCCTGTGGCCTGGATCTCCTTGCCTACATACAGGGTGCTGCACCGGATACCCCGGTGATCCTGACCGGCGATGTCTCTGATTCGGCAATCGCCGTCGAAGCAATCCGTGGAGGCGCCGTCGAGTTCGTTCTGCAGACCGGGCACGAATCGATCACCATGCCGTTGGCGATCGAGAAGGCATTCGTACACAGGCAGCTTCGATATGAGAATGAATGCCTTCATGCAGACCTCGGTCGGTCCGTTTCCGAACTTGCCATGGTCAATCGGAAACTCAAGAAGTCGATTCGCAGACTTGAAGTGACAGCCAGGACCGATGAGTTGACCGGGTTGACGAACCGCCGCTGGCTGAACCTGATGCTCGAAGGTCGCTGGGCCGAGGTTGAACGTCATGACCTTTCACTGGCGTTCGTGATGCTCGACCTTGACGGCTTCAAGCAGCTCAATGACCGTCTTGGTCACCAGCGAGGCGATGATCTGCTTCGAGTGACGGGAGAAGTCATCAGGGACAACTGCCGTTCCATCGATGTTGCTGCTCGCTACGGCGGGGATGAGTTCTGCCTGTTGATGCCACATACGAGCGTCGATGCCGCGATGCAGGTTGCATTGCGAATCGTCGAAGCATTCCGTGAACGACTCCTGGAGCATGAACTGGGTGAGGTGAATCTCGATGTTTCGATCGGCATTAGCCACAGCGAACTTTCAAACCCATCCTGCGCAGAGGAACTCGTTCACCATGCCGATGAAGCGATGTATGCGGCCAAGTCATCGAACGCCGAGGGACCTCGCGTAATGTTGCGGGGTGCAGCTGGCAGCATGGGACGACTTGCGGCCTGAACGGACCGTCGAGGTTGTCACTTCTTCATGGCCCGATCCATGTCACGACGCGCATCGCGTTCTCGAATGTCCTGCCGACGATCACGTTGCTTCTTGCCCTGGCCGAGCCCAATGAGGATCTTTGCCCGGCCGTTGACGAAGTACATCTTCAATGGAACGATGGCGAACCCCTTCGCACGCGCTGCAACGGCGAGCTTCCTGATTTCCCGCTTGTGGGCAAGCAGTACGCGTGCACGGTCGGGCTGATGCTGTCGAACGGGTCCCGCCGGCGGGTACTCCGCGATGTGGGCACCGTGGAGCACAAGGGACACCGGCGCATCCTCGGCCCGTACATATCCCTCGGCCAGGCTGACCTGTCCAGCCCGGACCGACTTGGTCTCTGTTCCGCTGAGCTTGATTCCGCATTCAAGGGTGTCGGTGATGGTGTAGGAATAGCGTGCCTTCCTGTTCTGGATGACTGGCTGATTCATTCCGTCTTTGTCGCGCTTGTTCTGTGCCATTGCCGGGCCCATGCTATGGAAACGGCCCCGCAGCGTGTGCTGCGGGGCCGAAAATGCGCGAGAGAGGACTCGAACCTCCACGGGATATAAATCCCACCAGCACCTCAAGCTGGCGCGTCTGCCAATTCCGCCACTCGCGCCGAGTCGGGAAGGGGGTCAGGATACCCCAGCAGGGCGGGTTCTGGAAGCCCTCGAAGACCGTCGAATCCGTCGATCGGGGGGGCCCGTGAGTACCATGCCGGGTCATGACTGGATCATCGCTTCTCATCAACGAGATCTTCCATTCGATCCAGGGCGAATCCTCTCGAGCGGGGGAGCCCTGTGTCTTCGTACGGCTTCGTGGATGCCACCTCAGGTGCCGGTACTGCGATACCGAGTATGCCTTCAACGAAGGAGACCGGAGAGACATCGCCTCGATCGTGGAGGAGGTCGAGGGCCATGGATGCGGCCTTGTTCAGATCACGGGCGGAGAGCCGCTTCTGCAGGAGCCGGTGCACGAGTTGATGGAGGAACTGTGCAACCTGGACATGACCGTACTTCTCGAGACATCAGGCGCGTGTGACATCGGGCCGTGTGACCCTCGCGTCATTCGGATACTCGACCTGAAGACTCCCGGCAGCGGGGAGGCTGATCGAAACGACTGGTCGAACATCTCGAAGCTCAGGTGTACTGACGAGGTCAAGTTCGTCATCGTGGACCGCGCGGATTACGATTGGATGAAGAAGATCATCACCGAGCATGAACTGCCTGGGAAGGTTGGCGCGATCCTCGCCTCACCAGTCCATGAGCAGCCGGCTGGTTCTGAGATTGCAGGCGCTCCCGCTCTTCCTCCACGCGAGTTGGCAGAGTGGGTTCTTGAAGACTCGCTCCCGGTGCGAATTCAGTTGCAACTCCACAAGTTCATCTGGGATCCACAGGCTCGGGGCGTGTGATGTCGGAAACACGTGCATGGATGAATCTTGAGCCAGCCTGTCCAGGAGCATGGTGTACCGGGTCGGTTCCATTCGAAGGAAGCACGTTCCTGCTCGAAGACCGGGCACTGCTTGTTGATGGGCCATCTCCGGTGCCATGCTGCTGTTGGACAGGGACACTGGCCAAGCCCGGTGATCCACCCTTGACGTGGATCAGGGAAGGATGGGACCACCTCGAAAAAATCCTGCCTGCCTGTACATCCCGATGCCTGCTTCGGCCACATGCCTGCCACCTGGCAAGTGATGTTCCATCCACCAGGCTTCTCCTGGAGAAGACAGCCCCGTTGGGGATCGGCGTGGCTCTCGGTCCTGCCTCCATGCTGGTCCCGTCAATGCTCGAGGATGCATCTGACCACCTCGTCCGTCTTCTTGAAGGGCTCGGACCAGCATGCCAGATGGTGATCCTCGAGGATCTCGATGAAGCGGGCAGTCCCAGGCCGGCAGGGGAAGGGATCCTTCCCGGGAAGCTTCTTGGTCAGGTGATTGCCGACCATGTTCCTGCAGCGGTTCCAGTCATTGCATCGGGGCATTCGATTGAGCACATCATCGAGTGGCTCGAGGCCTGACTTCGCTACAATCAGTCTTCATGTCTTCGACTTCCATCGAACATCCAGCCCTGCAGCGTGTGAAGGAAGCCTTTCCCGAGGGGTCCTTTACCGCATCCCGCTTCAGGGGGCAGGTGACCCTGGTGCTCGACTCATCAGAGTCCCACAACGTCCTTCGTTTCCTTCGGGAGGATCCGGAGTGCAGTTACGAATTGCTCAGCGATGTCACAGCAGTGGATTACCTGGACTATCCCGCCAGTACTTCGAAGCGATTTGCCGTTGTCTGGGTACTGAGGAGTTTCAGCCGCGATGATCTCCTGCTGGTCAAGTGCTGGCTTGATCCCAGCATCGAGACGGATGGAAACGAGGATGATCCTGCGCTCGAGGTTTCGTCCGTCTGTGACATCTGGCCCGGAGCCGAGTGGAGGGAACGCGAAGTCTATGACATGTTCGGGATCCGCTTCTCCGGACACCCCGACCTTCGCCGCATTCTCATGTGGAAGGACTTCCCGGTATTTCCGCTTCGGAAGGACTATCCGCTTCGAGGTCGAGGAGAACGGGAGAACCTTGACGTCATCGACCGCGATGCGACCTGAGGTTCAGGGGTTGACTGCGCCACCCCTGGCGTTCGTGATGGTGATGGTGTCGATTGCCGGGTCCATGTTCCATAACACGCTGCCAGCTCTGACCGGTGTCGGGGATCCCTCGGTCAGGATCGAGACGGTTCGACCTGGAGCGGAATCGATCTTCGCCAGGCCGGTTGAAAGGTTGTAATCGAAGAAGTTGCAGTCAACCCGTCTCCTGGGAGTGCTGATATAGACGCTTCCCTCGGCGAAGAGCCTCTGGATCTCCATGTCACGCCCGAGATCCAGGACCCCGTCGTTGTGATCGGAGCCCTGCGGGTCATTGCCCCGCTCTGACGGGGAGGTCACTGCCTTGACTTGTTGGGCGGTGATGGTTGCGGTGTCATCCTCTTCCAGGCCCTTGTACAGGCCCTCGACATCTCCATCCATGTCGATGTTGAATCCCCCCGATTCATCCTGGACCATGTCCAGCCGCCGCGTCCAGATGAACCGGGAGACTCCCGGTCCCTTGAAGAGACCCGACTCGGGGGGTGTGCCATCGACCGGAGGTGCTTCACGAAGGACCAGTTCGCCGTTGCCGATTACCTCGGCGCTGGTTTCGAGGTCGTTCCAGGTAATGTGCTTTGCCGCAATGTAGAACACGTTTGGAATACTATCCCTGTGTTCATCGGGCCATGTCCGCTGTTCGAGTTTTGCATCGCCACGGGCTATGAGCGTCTCGAGAACCCGCGAGGTGCTCTCGAGGTCGAATGGATCGTCTTCCTTGTTCTGCTTGAGGCTCGAGGACAGTGAATCCGAGTCGACCTTTCTTGCGTTGACGAACTGAAGAACCATGTTCTGCCCCTCGAGTCGATCGAGTTCATGGGGCTTGGGTTGCGCTACGACCGCAACATCTCCATCAAGTTCTATGGATCCGGCGCCTTCGTTGAACCTGCTGTCGTACTCCATGGCCGTGTTCCACCTCGCCCGCATCGTGACGGATGAATCTTCTCCAGGCACCGGTCGTGGAACCTCGGGGCGTTCGATGCGTTCATCCGCGGAAAGGTCAAGTGGGCGGGTAAGGAGCCTGGCCTGCCCGGGGCCGATCCAGGTCGCCGTGCCATTTCGACGTTCCAGTTCAACATGGCGGCCGTGGTCGATGAGCATGTCATCGCGGGCGATCACGACGTCATCCCCCGTAAGGACAACCTGTTCCTGCTTGGCGTCGGCGACCAGGTGATCGGCAAACACGCGAGCACCATCGGACATGAGTACCTGGACGTCTCCATTGGCGAGGACATCCTTCACTCGCGTTCCACTTCCCATGAGTGAGCGTGAGCCGGTTACCTCCTCGGCCGGCTCCTCTTCAACGTCTTCGATGACAAACGTCACCTCGAGGTCATCGGCCCAGATGGTCTGGTCATCATTCTTCGCCCGGACTTTATCACGTGCAAGGAGCCGGGCTGGGGCCGCCTTCTGATTCTCGTCCTTCTCGAAGAACATCTGCATCCAGTTGCTTGAAAAGAGCCCGTCCGGTGAGATGACGTCCACGTTGCCCCTGAAGATGATGTCCTGGATTGAGGGATCATCGGAGGTATCGGAGGAGTCGAAGGAGATGTCCACGCCTTCGGTCCATGTGATGTCCAGTTCGCTCTTTCGAGGAGTGGTGTCGATCTGATCTTCAAGGTTGATGGATGTATTTGCAGCAGGCGGGAGGACGGAGACGTTGGCCAGGGCGACCTGTTCACGATCAAGGACCGAAATAGTTCCGGCATTCACGAATCCTCCGTGACCTGTTTCCTGTGTTACCCACATGTGCGTGCCACGGGCACGGAGTCGTGGATCCTCCAGGATGACCTCGCGGCCTTCATCGGCATACAGGTCGAAGCGATCCTCCAGGCCGTGGTACAGGAGACGATCGCAGGTGATCTCCGTCTGTTCACCTGCATCGATGATGAAGACTGGAGTGCCTTGCAGTTCGGCCAGGGTGTCGTCGGGATCTTCAAGAACCATGTCGGACTCGCTGGCTGGAACCATGGTCATTCCATCGTCACATGTCACAAGGGTGTCCTCCGGACCTACGGAAGGAGCGTTTCCATGGCCCAGCGTTGATGCCGCCACCAGTTCGATCCAGTGTGGCTGTGGGTGGAGGAGCGTGCGAGGCTCGGCGAATGGAGATGCCATGGCAAACGAGTTGCCGTCCGAGGTCTGCTTGAAGGAAAACGTCACGTCCAGTTGATTGCCCGTGACGGTTCGGCCTCCGCGTGCGTCTCCCTGCAGGATTCGAACATTCTCACGAAGCGTCAACGTATAGAAATCAATGTCCTGGCTGGCGCTTGCAGGACCCTTGTCCCGTGACTGCATGGCAACAGGGATGAAGGAGGAAGATCGACTCCTCCCGTGTCCTGGAGGGTTCACCATCGTGGTACGTCGTGGCCACCCTGGAGTGGTCTGCAATGCCAGGGCCTGTGAATCGGGGCGAATGAGGAGATAGTCAAGTTCCATGATCCGCATGTAATTCACCCGGTCGGTGGCATCGTCCATGAGCACCTCCATGTCGAATCCCACCATCTCCTCGGTCGAGGTGTAGACCTCGATACGTCCCTTGCAGGTGATTTTGCCAAGGTAGTTGTCGAAGGCGAGTCGCTCGGGTCGCATCTCCATGCTCGGGGAATCCTCGGCAGGATCGGCCGTCCTGCCATCGATGGGTTCATAGAGGTTGATCTTCACATTTCCCGTGATCCAACCCTTCTCCAGCGCCCTGTTCGGTGCATAGGTCTCCGCCTTGTCTCCCTCGATGGTCATCAGCCGGCCGTTGGCAAGGAACAGTTCCACCTGTGGCCGCGTCATGTCGATCCAATGTGCCGGGAGGTGGGAGGGGTTCGGGTCCAGGTGCTGACAGCGATATTGTTGAGACGGATTCCCCTGCTTGTCTGCAATCTGTATCCAGCCTCCCCCCGGGAGTTCCAGTTGCATTCTTGGATCGAGCATCTCCGTGGAGCCACCGCCCTCGAGGGCAGTGGGTCCGATGAGTTCGGTGACATCGATCTCGCCCATCTCCCTTGTTTCAACAGGGCGGTCAGAGTCGAGGACGAGGACGATGCCAAGGAGCAGTCCAGCCGCGACAACCCCGATGAGTGTCAGTCGAATGGGGAGGCTTGCCCCCCGTTCTCCCTTGTCTCCAAGGAGGAGCATTCGTCTTAATCGTCCCTGGTCGGCCATTGTTCAGTGCTCCTGGAGAGGCAGTGCTTTGTTCATTCGGGCCTCGACGAGGGCATCCCATCGCTCCTGGGTTCGCAGGAGGTCCTCGATGAGTTCACGAATGGCACCTTCGCCGCCACTGTTCATTGTTACGTGTATTGCAGTCGACTTGACCTCTGCCACCGCATTCGCAACGGCCACTGGAAAGCCGACGGATGCAAGCATGGGAAGATCGGCAAGGTCATCACCGACAGCTGCTGTTTCAGAGGGCGACATCCCGGTGTCCTTGAGGACCTGTTGTAGGGCCTCGTGCTTGTTTTCGACTCCCTGGTGGAGATGGGTGATGCCCAGTTCAGTCGCACGGATGCTGACAGCCTGGCTGCTTCTGCTGGTAATGATTGCAACGGCGTGGCCGGCATCCTGCCAGAGTCGAATACCCATGCCGTCATGGACATGGAAGACCTTCGATTCGCAGCCATCTCCATCAAGAATGATGCGACCGTCAGTCAAGACTCCATCAACATCAAGGCAGAGCAGCCGAATTGAGGCAGCACGTTCAGGATCCATCCCGGGGGCCTCCAGTCAGTTGGTGAACAGTGTACGCGAGGGTTGAAATACGGGCATCAAGGTCCCTGTTACTCCTGCACGATCTTCATCGTGATCAGGTCCTGGACGTCCACGAGGCCCACGGGGTGACCCTCGGCATCAACAACGGGAATCTCATCGATTCTGTGCTCCGCGACAAGTTGCCTGGCGTCTCGTACGCGATCAGTCTCGAGCAGGCTCCTCGGGTGCTTGGTCATGACATTGCTGATCGGTTGTGCAAGTGCCTCCCGGTCATTCATGACCAGGCGACGGAGATCCCCATCGGTAAAGATGCCGCTCAGCAGGCCTTGTTCATCGACGAGGATGATGGCACCTGCTCGCCTGAGATCACTGCTTTCATTCCATGCAACGGCCAAGGCTTCCTCGACAGTGAGGTCATGTAAAACGACGGGAAGTTCTTCTCCTGCCCGGAATCGCATCACGTCCGAGACATGACGAAGCCCGGCGCCGAGCATCCCTCCGGGATGGTGGCGATGGAAGTCCTCCTCGGAAAAATCCAGTCGTTTTGACGCGGCAAGCGCCAATGCGTCGCCACAGGCGAGGGTTGCGGTGGTTGACGTGGTCGGCGCAAGACCGACAGGCCCCGCTTCCTCCAGGTCGCCGAGGGCGAGGTGGGCGTCACATAGTTTTGCAAGGTGCGTGTCGTGATTGCATGAGATCCCGATACGGCTGACTCCATCGGCCTTCAGGATCGCTGCAAGATTCAGGACTTCGTCAGTCGTTCCCGAGTAACTCAAGAGAAGTACGACATCATCCTTGCGAATGCGACCAAGGTCTCCATGGACGGCTTCCGCGGGGTGTACGACGTGCGAGGGGATGCCAAGGCTGCTGAACGTGGCCGAGATCTTTGCACCGATGAGACCGGATTTGCCCATTCCACTGACGACGACGTGCCCGGTGCAGTCAGCGATCAACTTGACCGCCTGGCACCAGTGAACTGCTTCTCCTTCAGGTGTCGAGGCCGTGATCCGGTTGGCAATATGATCGATCGCTTCCGCCTCGCAACGGAGGACTTCCGCAAGGAAGCGAGCCTCTTCGCCTCCCGGGGAGTCTGCATTGCCTTGCGACGTCGATTTGGATGGTTGGACGCTCATCGTGAGGTATGATGCTGAAGAGGGAATGCCGCACCAGCGTGCATATTGTACCCCCGCAGACTGACTTCGACGATGCAAGCCCCGGATATGACCACATCCCGCCGCGAAGCACAGGACGACTATGTAATCAGCCTTGAGGCCTTCGAGGGCCCTCTGGATCTCCTCCTGTTCCTCATTCGGCGGGCGGAAGTGGACATCCAGGATATCCCGATAGCGGCCATCACCGACCAGTACCTCCTGGTGCTTCAGCAGGTTGATGATGTGGACATCGACCAGGCGGGTGAGTTTCTCGTCATGGCGGCAAGCCTCATCGAGTTGAAGTCCAGGACACTGGCGCCTCCTGTCGAATCCGATGGGGAAGAGGGTGCTGACCAGGACGAGCCTATGGCCGATCCTCGGCAGGAACTGGTGAGGCAACTGCTGACATACCAGCGGATCCGAACGGCAGGGGAGGATCTCGACGATGCGAGGGAGGCCTTCGCAAGGCGTGCAAGGGCAAGGATCCGTCCTTCGGACGATGTCTTCGAGTCAGAGGAGGAGGGACTGGAACTCGACGATCTTCACCTGATGGACCTGGTCGAGTCTTGGGAACGCATCGCAGCGGCAATCGACTTCGATCAACTTGGTTCCCACCTGGTTTCGGTCGATGACGCGCCCATTGCGCTCTACCAGGAAGATCTGATTGACAGGCTGGAACGTCGCAAGGGGATGCCGGTCGTGCTCCAGGAGACATTTGCAGGGAAGACACCGGCCCAGCGAGTGGGACTCTTCCTTGCGGTGCTGGAACTGGTCAAGACCAGCCGTATCAACTGTATCCAGGAAGGGTGGGGTGAGCCGATTACGATCGAGCTTACTTCTGCTTTAGATTCTTCCGAGGAGGAGTTTGTCGAGGTTCCCGATTCAACACGGCCTGGAGCTGCTCAACTTCCCACGGTGTCAGATCCCTCCACTGCCCAGGGCGAAGACCCTTCAGGTTCAGGGGCCCGATCCGAAGACGGCGAAGCTTCCTGACTGGATGGCCCAGGCGGGCCATCATTCTCCGTACCTGTCGATTTCTCCCTTCAGACAGAATGATATTCAATCGAGTTCGATCACGGTCGCGATGGAGGACTTCCACCTTGCTGGCGACAGCCTTCTTGACGTGGACGCGGCCACGTGCTCGTCGGTCGGCAAGCATCATGCCTCGACGCAGTCGCTTCAGTTCCTTATCGGTGAGTTCTCCACGAACGGTGACCTCGTATTCCTTCTTGATTCCATAGCGAGGATGCGTAAGTCGAGCAGCAATTGCGCCGTCGTTCGTTAAGACGAGAAGCCCAGAGGAATCGACGTCAAGTCGGCCCACGGGGAAGAGCCGAACCCCCTTGGGGTGGGCTACCAGGTCGATGGCGCGTCGGCGATCCTCCTGAGGTGCATTCGTACAGATCACGCCCCGCGGCTTGAACAGCAGCACGTAAACGAGTGGAGCATTGGTCCGCACGCTCTGACCGGAGACGACAATGTGATCCCTGGCGGGATCGACCCATGCAGGGAGTGTCTTGACGATATGGCCATTGACAATGACCTCGCCTGCAAGAATCAGTTCTTCGCATGCTCTGCGTGATCCGACACCGGCACTGGAAAGAATCTTCTGTAGTCGATCACCCCTGGCTGCATCCTGGAATGAATCGGACGAAACGGGTTCCGCATCAGGCTCCGTAGACCAGCCGCCGCCGATTGGAGGAGGAGGGGATGGCGGAATCCCGGGTTCCGGGGTCTGGTTTGGATCGTCATGAGGCATGGTGAATCGTATAGGCTACCTTGGCATGGTTCCTAGGAACAGGGCCCCCTGCATCCATGCCATGTATTCAACCGATAACAGGTGGTAAGGCTGCTTTCCAAGCCGTGTACAGGGCCCTGGTTGAAAGACAAAATCATGAAGGCATCACTTCGACAACGCCTGCGTGGCCTGATCCATCGATTTGAATCCATGCCCATGGCAGAGTTGACTCGAGGCCAGCGTTTCATCCGTTTCCTCTGGCAACTCTGGGCGACTGCCTACCACCAGCTCCGTCGAGACAGGGCAGGCTCCAATGCCGCTGCTCTGACCTTCCGTACGCTCTTCTCCCTGCTGCCGATCCTTGTCCTCACTGTTGTCGTGACGCGTTCCTTCATCAGCGAAGAGACCTTCATGAAGAGCATCGACGAGGTCATGGAGTGGCTCCACATGGATGAAGTGGGGATTTCGATTCCGGAAGGGGTAGAGGGTAATTCAATCGACCTGGAAGAGTGGGTGTCCGATCGGGCCAGGGAGGCCATGGCAACAGACCTCACGGGCCTTACCTGGCTGGGCATCATCATCGTGATCTATGCCGCATTCCGGCTCATCGAGGAGGTCGATACGACCTTCAACTTCATAACACGATCCACGGCCGGGGGCTGGATTCGAAAACGGATCTGGGTCTACCTTGGCGTGCTACTCCTGGCGCCAGCCATGGTCATCGCTGCGGGATGGTTCCTGGAACAAGGGGTGAATGAACTTGGTGTACTTGTCGGCACCTGGCCATGGGTCGTTCCCACGGTGCAGACCTTGATCACACTCGTTCTCCTGTGGTGGCTTCTGCGTCTCTGCTACCGGGCGATACCGGCACGGGACATCAGGAAGCGACCCGCGAGTCTTGGCGCGGCATCGGCGACGATCCTGCTCGTGCTCGGGCAATGGGTGCTTGTTCTCTACGTTGATCGCGCCGTCAGGTCGAGTCCATTGGGAGGCAGCCTCGGATTCGTGCCGGTCTTCATGTTCTGGGTCTACATGATGTGGTTGTCCGTGCTCTATGGACTCGAGATAACGATGGTTGCCCAGCAGCTTGGAGATCTCAGGTCGAAGGAACAGGCGTCCAAGGATGTGGACGGGGCGCTAGCCTAGCGCCGGCTCCACCATTCATCGTCTTCATCCCTGCGCCATCGCCGTTCGAGTTTCTCGATGGGTCCGAATGCATCTTCGAACGCCCTGAGTTGATCCCGGGGAAAAACGTAGTTGGGATCTTCTCTCAAGGATCGAATGTAGCCATTGAGCTGTGTTCGACGGAACCTCCAGAGCCATCGAACCAGGGCATAACTCTGTGCATAGACCACGTTCAGTCGGTCCGGCTCGATGCCCTCGAGGCCGTTGATTGCAAGCAGTTCCTGGAGTGGAATCAGCTGATCATCATTCATCGACTTGATGAATTGTTCTCGCCTGAAGGGTGATTCGTGCGTGGGTCCGAAGGCGCGCGAGGTGTCATGCGTCTCAAAGGAAGTTGCGAAGCCCTCGTGCAACCAGAGATTCCAGCCTCCACGGTGATCAGTGAACTCCGTGATCCAGGCAAGTTGGTGCGTGGCTTCATGCACTGCCAGGGACGTTCGAAGGCCTACCTCGAGATCTTCGAGTGCATCTCGATGCTCGTTGATGCGCCGGGCCTGTTCCTGGGCCTCCTCCTCGTCGTCTGGAAGTGAATCTTCGTGTTCATCCAGTTCCCTGCGAGCGGATTCCAGTTCCGGAAGTCCACGAGGTTCGTAGAAGAGAATCCATTCCGATGCAGGTGAGAAGTAGCCGCCGATCTGATCGGGGTCGATCTCGAGTTCATCCCCTGCACGTGCAAACGAACGGAATGCTTCCGGGTCGCTGAACACGATGCAGAGCATGCGGTCCGAGGGCATGGGTCGTGTTGCGCCCAGCAGCCTGCAGACCCGGGAGAATTGGTGCAACGCCGCTTCCAGGTGCTTGCCAACGTGATCAATCGTGTCCCACCGTGCATCGGAGAGAATGACCCAGTGACGGGTGTGGTGCTCACTGAACTCTGATGGAAGCAGCGATCGAGCCTTCTCGATCTGGGTGGTCGGCATTTCCGGTGCAGGCTCGGGTTCCGTTGGAGGTGGAGTGGTCGGTGCCGGGGCCAGCACCAGGAGGATGCCCAGGAGCAGTGGGGTCATGGCCTGATTCTATGCGTCCCCGGACGCAGCGATACCCGGTTTGACCGATAACGGGTTTCCATGTTCTACCTGGGTGGGTTGGAGGGTTTGGCAGGCCCCCGCTCGCAGTCGGAGCAGCTTCCTGCAGGCTCCGTGCCACATATGGAGCTTCACCGAGTCGATGGTCCAAGGGGGGCAGTACAGGAACACGATTATGGGGAGTACCAGGAATGAAACAGCAGAATCAGGGGCGTATGAGCCCCTACGTCAGGATGTCGGTCAATGGTGGGGTTCTTACAGTCCACATGACAGCTCGACGCGTGGGGGAAAAGGAAGTCTCGGTCATCGCTGCAGCCGCACATCGCGTGCTGCATCGCCATGGCGGTTCCATCCAGGCATTGGTCCTGGATGTCGGCAGTGTCGAAATGATGAAGAGCATCGGACTTGGAATGTGTATCGACATACGGAACAGGGCGCAGGCGTTTGGAATCCGAACATCTATTGAAGGACTGGCAGGGCGACTCGAGGAACTCTTCAGCATGTTGAAGATAGATCGATTGTTCGAAATGAAATCGCAAAGAGCGGCCTGAGGGCCCGTCCTGCTGGAGCGATGGCTGCCATGAGCCTACAATGCCCGGCAAGTGGCAATGATGCCTCTCGCTGGAGCAGACCATGGGTCTTGAAGCGGCACTCCCGGTTGACGGAATCCTGACAACGCAGTTGAACCGTGTCATCAACTGGGCACGTCGTTCCAGCCTGTGGCCGATGCCGTTTGCAACTGCATGCTGCGGCATCGAACTGATGGCGACAGCTTCAAGTCGATACGACTTGTCCCGGTTCGGAGCGGAAGTCTTCCGGTTCAGCCCTCGCCAGGCCGATCTCCTGATCGTTGCGGGAAGAGTGAGTGTCAAGATGCTCCCAGTCCTCCAGCACATCTACATGCAGATGACAGAGCCGAAGTGGGTCATTTCGATGGGGGCCTGTGCTTCAACAGGGGGTGTCTTCGACACCTACGCCGTCGTCCAGGGGATAGACCAGTACGTGCCCGTAGATGTCTATGTTCCAGGATGTCCCCCGAGGCCCGAGATGCTCATCGAGGGCATCATGGCAATTCAGCGGATCATCGACGAGGACAACATCCCGCATGACGGCCAAGGCCGTCGACTCCCCCTGAATGTCGCCATCGAACCAACACATGTTCCCAGTACGCAGCCGATCGATGTCAGCATCGGTGCAACCGGTTGAACTGAAGTTCCAGTCAGTGCCTGAAATGGCGTGTGCCCGTAAAGAGCAGGGTGATACCCCGTTCTTCACAGAGCTTGATGGTGTCATCGTCACGCCGTGATCCACCGGGTTGGACGATGCAGTTGATTCCCGCATTCGCAAGAATTGTCGGTCCATCGTCGAAGGGAAAGAAGGCATCGGAGGCTGCAACGATCCGCGGAAGCGACTCCAGAGCTTCACCGGCACGTTCAATAGCCAGTCGACATGCGCCGACCCGGTCAACCTGGCCGGTGCCTGCTCCACGCAACGCGCCACCTCCGCCGACGGCGATGGCGTTCGAGGACAGGTGCTTGCAGGTTATCCACAGCAGTCGTGCATCATCGAGCATCGCCTCGTCGGGCTCGGGGCCGGCAACCAGGGTCCAGCGATCAGGATCCGCCAGTTCCGAGTCAGCGTCCTGGACCAGGAGGCCCCCGGGGATCGTGCGTATTGAACTTCCGTCTGTAGAACTGTCGCCGATTCCACCTACTTCGAGGAGCCGGACATTCGCCCAGCGTGCGGCCAGGCAGTCGACTGCCTCCTGCGAGAATGATGGAGCAATGATGACTTCAAGGAATCGCTCCCCCTCTGCCATGATTTCGGCGAGAGACTGGTCCACGGAGTTCGAGGAGACCACGATGCCGCCGAAGGCGGCGCGAGGATCTCCCTCCCATGCTCGCTGGAATGCCTCTCGTGGCGTGCTGCCGATCGCTGCGCCACATGCATTGGTGTGCTTGATGACCGTGGCGACACACTGTTTGGGAAAGACAGTCGCCAGTTCGGAGGCCAGTTGCAGTGCGGCAGCCGCATCATTGAGATTGTTGTAACTCAGCGGCTTGCCACTCCGCATCTGCGCACTTGCCAACTGCATGGAATCATTGGAGTCCATCGAATACAGGGCGGCATGCTGGTGAGGATTTTCTCCGTAGCGGAGGAGGCGTTCTCGTCGTCCCACGACCTGGAGGATCGGCGGGAACCGGTCGTTGCCGCCGGCAGCCATCCAGGAACTGATGGCGGTGTCATATGCAGCCGTACGTGCAAAGGCCTGTGCTGCAAGCTCGCGTCTCAAAGGTAGATCAGTGCAGCCATCATGCTTCTTCAACTCGTTGACGACACTGTCGTACTGGGTGGGCGAAGTGATCGTGCAGACGGAGGCATGGTTCTTCGAAGCAGAACGGAGCATTGCCGGTCCACCGATGTCGATCTGCTCGATGGCCTCTTCCTGGGAGACCCCCTTCTTCCGGATCGTCTGTTCGAACGGGTAGAGATTGATGCAGACCAGTTGCATCGGGATGATGCCATGTTTTTCCATGGCGTCGACATGTTCCGGTCGATCAGGGCACCCCAGCAGGGCACCATGAACCAGTGGATGGAGTGTCTTGATTCGACCATCCATCATTTCCGGAAACCCGGTGACATCCTGCACGAGGGTCACGCTCAATCCGGCTGACTCGAGTACCTCGGCCGTACCGCCTGTCGAGATCAGCTCGATGCCCAGTTCGGACAGGGATTGTGCAAAGGGCACGAGATCGGTCTTGTTGCTGACCGAAAGAAGAGCTCGCTTTACTTCAACGAGGGACATGGTCGTTCCGCTGGTGAGCCGGTTCAGTTCGAGGGAGTCAGGCAGGTCAGGCGGCCGTCGTATCCCAAGGCGAAGAGCGTGCCGTTCTCCAGATCATCCGCGATGACCTGCACGACATCAGGTACATGGAGGAGCGTGTCGGAGGTGCCCTGGGACGAGGATATGGTCCCAAGAACGTGGTTGGCACTGTCCCAGACAACAAGGGAACTGCCATGTCTTGTCAGGACATTGCCATTGATGTTCTTGTTGAGCCAGTACTGGTGACCGTTGAAGTCATCCGCCGGTCGGGCTGCAAATGCGGCAAGCCCATGTCCCGGAATCTGCTGGTAGACCCTGTCACCGATCAGGACAGGAGAGTCCACGAGCGGCGTATTCGTAAGAACACGCCAGCGGGTATTGCCGGTGAACAGGTCAAAGGCCCGAAGGTGTTGATCAAGGCCGGCGATGTAGGCCGTGTCGCCCGAGGCCACCGGGTCGGCGGTCACGTTGTCCAGCAGTTTCTTTTTCCAGAGTTGGGATGCATTCCTGGCGTTGAACGCCATCACGATGCCCGATGAACCCGTGA
>Ga0315339_1001762_pt1 | contig 18001 bp, 10 predicted proteins | sample ASW17metaG_FD_204514 | JGI IMG/M metagenome (GOLD analysis project Ga0315339, IMG submission 204514) | Ammonia-oxidizing marine archaeal communities from Pacific Ocean, United States - ASW #17 | ecosystem: Environmental > Aquatic > Marine > Oceanic | place: USA: California | collected 2016-12-05
ATTAAATAAATTTTGGGGGGTATAGCTCAGCTGGGAGAGCATCTGGATGGCATTCAGAGGGTCAGCGGTTCGATCCCGCTTACCTCCACCAATTTACAGTCCAAATAGGTCCTAGACGGTCCGATTATTGCTCCCCTCTTCTCTAAATCCCTTTAAATACTGTCCTATGTTGTCCAAAACAGTCCTATTGTATCCGATGAATTTTAGGTACTAATGGATAAGCTTTAGTGCCTTTTTTATAAACCTCATATTAATTAGTGCCTTTTTTGATATTTGTTTCCTTTACTGTCTGGGGTAAAATTGTTAGATGAGTAAATTTAAAGAAAATAAGTCACACCAAAAGTCTACGAAAAAGATTTTTGGTGATTTATTGCCCGGGGCGAAAAAAAACTTTATTAACGGTGTTTTTTTAATTGATGGCAATCATACCTTTCTTCACTGTTTAGAAAGTAATCAAAAAAGAATATCTGAATTAAAAAATCAAGTTGAAACAAAATCAAAAGAAGAGCGTGCTGAAGCATTTAGAAATGATTTTATCAGGCACAGAAAAAAGCAGTACAAAAAAGATCCTGAAAGTGCTCAAAAAGATACTGAGAGAATGGTTGACCGACTTTATAAAGATAAAGATTTCGATGTAGAGAGAATAGAAAGATTACAAAGATATCAAGGTGATGATATTGCCCCATATTTTTCAGAAGATTTATTCGTTTTTCAACAAGAATTCAAAAATCTATATATCGAAAGTATCGGTTTAGACCCTGAAGATACAGATTTAAATTATGATTCATTTATTTTTGACGCTAATCTGCCCCCCATTCAACAAATTATTTGTTACGCTTCAGATCATAAAGATAAAGCCTTAAAAAATAATAATATTCATGAAGTAAAACTTATGGAAGGCTATATTCAAGATTTAAAAAATGGACTTATTGATTTTTATAAAGAAGGCTCGTATATAAAAGCACCTTATACCAGCAAAAAGTCTTATTTAGATTTTCTTGAATTAGACGCATTAATTGGGGACCGTACAGAAATAATTCTTGGAACAAAATATGTCAATTGGAGAAATTCAAAAACTACCATGTATGAAAAAGGTGTTGATACGAACTTGGTTATAAAAGGAGTTGAATATGCCAATGACCCTGATACAAAATTTATCTGTTTGATTTCTAGTGACACGGACTTTGTTCCATTAATTGAATATATACAATTTAACAATAAAAAAGTTTTCTTGTTATCCTTAAATGACATTAAAAATGTAACTCTTAAAAAAGCAGTTGGGGGAAATAATTTCTTTAATCTCGATCACGAACTTTTTAAGTTGGCAAAATTAGATGCACATTATGATGAAGAGGTGCTCTATGCTAAGTTGGATAAGCTTCGGCAAGAAGATGTCTTTAATTCATCGGAGTTTAAAAAAAGGCAAAGATAAATGACAAAAAAATTACCACCAATGTCAGAGCAGAGATGGTTTTATAAAAAAAATCTTTATTTATCGTAGTTTCCGCCAAGGTCTTCCCTTATTGGAAGTTTTGGCGGCTTCCATGGCTTATTTTCATCTTTATATTTTGGCATATTTAAAACATCAAAAGCTAATCCATATGCAACAGAAATACGCTGAAAATTTTCAACATCTACACCTTCTGTTTGAATGTTATTTGGAACTGGAAAATCTATGTTTTTAATACTTTTAAAATTGTCTTTTACTTTACTTATGGCAGCTTGAACAACAGGTGTTTTTGCAGCACCTCCGCATATGAATGTTCTCAAAATACCATTCCACGCTGGTGAATTCCCATATCTATTAGATTTTATTTGGCCTAAAACTTTTATGATTAAGGTTGATAAATCGTCTACATAACCTTTATCTGCATCTTGAATTAATTGAATATCAGCTTTATATTCTCGAGCAAAGTCTTCTGCTGTTAATACTTGAGTTGCATCATGTGTTTTGCTTGATTGTATTTTAGTATCTAAAGACATTAATCGTCTCTGAAATAAATAATGGGTGCCTATATTTTCAACCTCAGCGCTAAACTCTGGAAGAAGATTTTCGAAATTATCATCTGTATGAACATTAAAACCAACAACATCAACAGTTCCCGCTCCAACATCACAAAGTAAATGAAGATCATTTTCACGCTGTGGATTTTTTAAGTATGTTTGCATCTGCGCTAGAAATTCAGAAAAACAATTAACCTTAATATTTAATGCATTATCCTTTTCACAACTATTCTCCCAAGCGACATTTATCAAGTGTTCGTATTGTTTAAGAATCTTGTCATCTTTATTAACTTTTGCAGGTAGTCCAACATTAAGGTGCCAACTAAAAGAAGAGACGGGGAGCTTATTGTTCTTGTACCACCATTGCCTTATATATCTTAATACTAAGGACAAATAGATTACTACTCTACCTTCCTCTTCCTTTTTTGCTGTCCCCTCCAAAAGAGGAATCTTTAAATTGCTAAATATTTCACTATCGGGAGCGTGACCAACATTATAAGTATTAGTCTGATTATTTTTAGCAATTGCAAGTTCACTTGGTAATGTATTAGGATTAGTAAAGTTAGATATACCAGACCAATCAACAACATAAGAATCCTGACTGCACCTTATTACAGCTTTTGTGTATGACGTTCCGAAATCCAGTCCGATATAAATATTCATTGAATCGTCTGTATGTTCCTGAATATCTACTTTTTTGGAAACCCACTTATCAGGATTTTTAAAATCTTTATCTGCTGATAAAGTAAATTTAAATTTATTATCAAATGGGAGATGTAATATATCATTTGAATTTTTAACTGGTATTTTTTTATTAGTATTTGGGTGTGTTTTTTTCTTATGGATATCTAAAAGATTTTTTCGTACGCTTATTCCGCATATGTCACATTTAACAAATGCTTGGTTTGTCTTAGCTTTTTTTTCAGGGTGAACCTTTCTTAAATGATTCTGAATCAACCCTGCTACTATATGGAGATTACAATGCCGGCACCTTATAGTTTTACTATTATCATTTTTATTACCTTTCTTATGTTCCGCTCCCAAATTTATTATGGGCTTTCTCTTATCTGCTCTTTTACGAGCATTTTTTATACCCAACTTTTTTTCAATTTCTTCTTGTAATGAAGGCATATATAATCCTATTTGAGGTTAATAACTCCTGAACAAACAAAATTTTTAGTAGCTTTAATATCGGAACTCATCATAATCTTATGTAATTGAACTTGTGTTTTTTCATTTAATTTATCAATTCTGCTTTTTGTTAATCTTGCACCAGCTAGCTTATTCTCGCTTATAAATTTATCATATAACTCATTTAAGCCTGGTAATTTTCTATTCTTATATTGCTCTAATGAATTTTTTTGATAAGCAATTCTATCTTTATTCTCATTAGTTTTTCTCAAACGCATTTTTTCAAATTTCTCATCTAAATTTAATTCTAATGTATCCATTATTTTTTCGATATCTTCTGGATTAGCAACTTTGAATATATCTAAAAAGTTACCTCCATGTAATCTTGAAGAATTAATAAGTTGATCTGATTTTTCAGGTGTTAATATTTGGTTATTATCTAATCTAATGGCAATTGAATCTAAATGCTCCTCCGTTCTTATTCCTTCAAAACTACTTCGTTTTACACAAAATACATACAAACCCTTTTCAATATCCAGCTCATAATTTTTTAGTTCAATTGCAACTAATGGGTAAAATTTCTTTTTTGAATTAGTATATTTTTCACTAATATATCTAATTAACGGATGAAATTGATTGATAATCTCAACAGATGAATTTTTATTTGATACTTTATTTATGAAATGACATTTTTTTAAACTCCCATTTGCTAATACTGTCATATTAAATAATTGTTTTGTCTTTATAAAATCATTTAATTCTGCTGCAATTTTTGGAGGTAGTCTCATTTCAAATATATTTGAATTATTAATATCATTCTTAAATATAAATCCTTGCGCATGGTTTACTAAAAAATCTTGCACATAAACTATCAAGTCTTCATCTGTTATCCTTCTAGAGAATTCTTTTGCAGCCTCAATTTTTTCAATCAATAAACCCCCGTGAGATAATATTTTTGAAGCGTTTTTTTCTAGATTTATTTGTACTTTTTTTAAATTTTCAATAGCTTGAGCTGCTCTTTCAATTCTTAAGTCTTCTTCCTTTCGAGTAAGTGGCTTAATTAATAAATCACTTTCCAGTTTTGATATTTGTTCACCAACAACTGCCTCAGATTCTCCCAAGGCTTCTTCAAAAATATTTAATCTCTCCATTAAGCGGATAATAATTCTCTCGTCAATAGAATCTTTATAAAATAAATTCCAAATAAATAACTCATCTGATTCTTGGCCTAATCTATCAATTCTTCCAATTCTTTGTTCAACTCTCATGGGGTTCCATGGTAAATCATAATTTATTAGAAAATTACAGAATTGAAGATCGACCCCTTCTGAAGCGACCTCGGTAGAAATAAGTACTTTAAGGCTTTTACTTTCTTTAAATTCATTAATATACTCTTGCTTTGGTTTATCCATACCCCCCCACAAAAGCATTGAATGAATATCTAATTTACTTAGTCGTTCTTTTAAATATTTAGCTGTTGCTCTAAATGACGTAAAAATAATTATCTTTTTTTCTTTATTTTCATCAGTAAATTTTAATAATAAATTCTTTAATCTATTAAATTTTGAATCATTATCGTATAAGTCCTTATAAGAAATATTTGTATTAAGTTGAGTGTAAATATGCTCTCTTAAAGGGGCCTTATCTATTTCTGTTTCATCATCATCTATATTTTCAGTATCCTCAAAATTTCTTTTTTCCCAATTCCCAAAAGTTGCAGCTGGACAACTTGAAATTTGTCTTTGGTAGGTTGCTAAAAGAAACCCGGTAACTATGTCATTTTCTTGTGCATAAGTTCTTATTGAATCTGTGACATTTGAATATAATTCTTTTTCAATTTCAGACATTAAAATTGCCTCTCTATTTACTTTTCTTACTGGTCGTTTGGCCTGAATATCTCTTTTTCTTGTTCTTGTGATTACATGGCCAAGTAAGTTTATTTTTTCAATTGTCTCAGCAATTTCTGCTCTATATTCTTTAGATATAGATTTTTCGTATTTAGACAACTCATTAATTAGTGCTTTTAACTGTGAAGAAAATTTTAGCAATGATGTTTGTTGTGATTGCTTTAATATATCAAGAATATTTTTTTTATTAGATCGGCTGTCTAAAACAATATCTCTTGCTTTAATTAAAGGTTTGTTGGAGGTTAACATTTCTTCAAAATCATAGGTATTTTTGAAATGTTCAGGATCTGCAAGCTTTAAAAGCTCAAATAAATCTAAACTTTTTAGATTTATAGGAGTTGCCGATAACAAAAGTGTAAATTCACTTACGTCTCTTACTATATTTCCAAGCTTATGCGCTGCACTTGAATTATTTCGCATGTAATGTGCTTCATCAAAAATTACAGTATCAAATAGCTTTATATCTTCAGAATTAGATTCAAGAAAATTACATAATTTTCTTGATCCTTTAGACTTGTTAGTATCTTCGTTTTTTGACTTCCAATCTTTTGGTGGTCTTAGGGATTGGTAACTAGTAATCCAAGCTTCATCTATGTTATTTGTGGCTCTTCCATTCTGTAAGTCGTCGTAAAGCTCTTTAGCCTTAACAATTTTTGCGTTTATACCAAATCGATTACTTAGCTCATCTTTCCATTTTTCTCTCAGCATGGCTGGACAAATGACTAAAAGCCTTCTCATATCATATCTAACTCTTAATTCCGTCCAGATTAAGCCAGCCTCAATTGTTTTACCGAGTCCAACCTCGTCTGCAATCAATAAGCCATTAGCTGGAGACTCTAAAAGAGTGAGCAAGGGCTTATATTGATGTGGCCAAAAGTCCGTATTAGTAACGCCCATGCTGTAGACTAAATTAGCTAATCTTCCGGATAAATGAACAAATGTTAAATGCTGTCTTAGATCCGACGCTCTTCCGTACTCACCTTTTTTTAAAAGAGAATAATGATCATCAAAATCACTCTCTACTAGTTCCTCAATCTCGCTTTCACAAACATAATCAATCGAGCCATCATTAAATTTAATTTGCCAATAATTTTCTCCCGCTCTTGAACGCGAAATACCAGTTAATACACCGGTTCTTGATGGGTTTATCTTAAGTTTTATTTGAGTATTTTCTTGCATATATCTTCTTTTTTTTCTAATAATGAGAATTTTTTTCTAAGTGCTTGGTTACAATTCCATGAGATTATTTTCATAATTTCATCTTTAGTCATCAGTGGGCGGGTAAGCTATCTCTCCCCAATTTTCGTCAGGGTTGAGCATCATTATTTCCAATAATACCGGCATTAAATAGCTTAATAAACTAGCACCATCTTTAACTTGTTGTCGATTTAATTTTCCTTGCCAAGTAGCCCCGCCATGAAATATTTGATTTCTTAGAACATATAAGCGTTTGAATAGAATTGATAAAATATATTTAGTCCCATTTCTGTTTCTCAATGCATCTTGAACCTCTCTTTTTTCATTTTTAAGCTTCACCTCCCAATTATCCTTATCAGCCCAAAAAGCGTTAAGAATATATTCATTGTCAAGTATGCTTCTAACCTCTTGTGAAAATCTCTCGTAAATAATCTCATGGATTTTGTCTTGCCCATTCTTTAGTAATGTCAAAAAGAATTCTGAGCGTAACTCCTCATCCCCATGATTTTTATATGAATCAAGATGGATTGAATAGGCACTGTTTAACGAGATCCAAATGAAAATAAATTTTGCATCTATATCTTTATCCTCTTGCTCAGCCCTGTTTAGCCAGCTTAAAGAGCGATGAATACGAATTGAAAAAGATTCTTCATAAGTATCTCGTAGCCCCCGATGCATTTTTTTTAGCTGATTAAAATTTTTCATTAAAGTAGGAGTAGTTTTTTCATAGCTAATTACAAATCATCGTTAATATCATCTAAGCCACCAAAGTTATGGCCACATGATTTGCATGTGTATTCTGGGTCATCTCCCCAGTTTACTCCCAGACAATTAAGTGGGCAAATAGGTGCCTGACTTTTGGTAATAAATAAAGTAAATTAACAAAATGAGTTATTTTTATATTATCCAAGATACAGCAACAATTGGTTTCATGTAGTACCTCCATTAATGATTAACTACCCTCTTATATTACCAATTTTTAAAGAAGTAAAACATTGCCAAAATTATGAGTTTTTAAAACGACACTGTTACAGTTCATAAAATTTATCTACGTAAGACAATACTTTTTCCTTAATTCTCAGGATAATACTTTTGCTTTTAAGAAGCTTTGGTCTAATAACAAGCGCATCTCTTATGTCATCTGATAATGGCTCTTTTAAGTCATAGATATAAGTCTCTATGACATTTCGTAGTGCTGCCTCCTTCAAATTCTCTTCTTTACATAAATTTGCTAACTCGTTTAATTTTTCTTTTTCTATAAAATTATCATATTCGGATTCAATTTCATCTGAATCAATATTCATAAGTTGAGTATCAATAAATTTTTCTATCAATTCACGTTTAGAGCGTAGATTTTCTTGCCCACCAATAGTATTTATTATTTGTTTCTTAATAGATTCGTGCTTCTCTGGCGAGGCATCTCGGTAATGACGTAAAAGTCTTAAGATGTATTCAACATTAATAATGTCACGAGCTAATAACTCAGTTTCAAAGTCCACATCAGCAAGAATAGATACTTTCTCGTCAGTTTGACTATGCTTAATGCTTTCATACATATCTAGGTATTTGGATTGATAATCTTCAAATTGTTGCTCAGTCATAGATATATCGTCGAATGAGAATTCTACGAAACCTGTCAGCACATTCTTAACGCGCATTACCTCCCTAAAGGTTTTAATGAATAATAGCTTTTGATTTTCTTCTAACAAGCCATCTATCGCATTCATGCTGGGGGCAATCTTGAATAATTCTAAAAATACCTCATTAAAGAGTTTCACATACTCATCATAGGGTTTAACCAGTATTTCATCTTTATTATCTTTGTTGGAATACAAAGAAATGGCATCGTCCGTATTGCTCTTAAGGTTTCGAAAACACATAATATTCCCATGTGATTTCTTCTCATTCAGTATCCTGTTAGTTCTTGAAAAAGCTTGAATGAGTCCATGATATTTAAGGTTCTTATCTACATACATTGTATTTAATGTTGGAGCATCAAAGCCTGTTAGGAACATATTAACTACGAGCAAGATATCGATGTCTCTATTTTTTACGCGTTTAGAAATATCGTTGTTGTAGTTATAGAATGATTGCGAATCTTTAGTGGTGAAAGCACTGTTAAACATTTTGTTGTAATCACTAATATAGCTTTCTAATTTATCTCGAGAATGTTGGTTGATATTTTTCTCATCCACTAGATTATCTTGGCTCTCATAAATACCATTGGCATCACTATCATCTTCGTTAGCACTATAGCTAAAAATAGTAGCCACTTTGAGGTTATGTTTGCCCTGCTCTTTTTTTGCTCTGAATAATTCGTAATACTTGGTTAATACCTCAATACTGCTCACAGCAAACATGCCATTAAATTCTTGAGCATGAGTTTTTCTGTCATGATTTACAATGATGTAATCGACTATTTTCTCAATGCGGGATTCGGAGTCTAATAGCTCTTTGACATCAATATTTTCAACTTCAATATCGATATTATTCCTTGCTCCCTCTCTTTCTTTATAGCGACCAATATATTCCACCGAAAAGCGTAATACATTATCGTCGGCAATCGCGTCACTGATGACATACTTATGTAAGCATTCATCAAAGAGTTCTGCAGTAGTTCTTTTGGCTATCTTTTCACCCATCGCATTCTGAGCAAAGATAGGTGTACCCGTAAAGCCAAACATTTGGTTACTCTCAAAGAATTTTGTAATGTTTAAATGGGTTTCACCAAATTGTGAACGGTGACATTCATCAAAAATAAAGATGATATGTTTTGATCTCATCTCATCCATCACTTTGAGATGACGTTCTCGTGTAATGGCATTATTAAGCTTTTGAATGGTGGTGACGATTAACTTAGTGCTATCAGCAAACTGCTTGACTAAGGCTCCAGTATTATCCGTTCCATCTACTGAGCCATCACTAAAGCTATTAAATTCTTTAGTGGTCTGATAATCCAAGTCTTTTCTATCTACTACAAAGACCACCTTATAGACTTTAGGTAAATCCATAATGATTTGTGCTGCTTTAAAGGATGTCAGTGTCTTACCGCTCCCAGTGGTATGCCAAATATAACCATTCTTATTAGTATTCTCTACCCGCTCAATAATGGCTTCAGCAGCATAGTATTGATAGGGTCTTAACACCATGAGTATCTTAAAGACTTCTGCTAACACAATGTATTTGCCAATCATCTTAGCTAGGTGTGAACGTTCTAAAAAGGTATCCGCAAATTTGTCTAAACTAGTAATATTTTTATTATGCTTATCAGCCCAATCATAGGTTTGTTGATAGGATTGTTTTTTATTGTTGGCATAATATTTGGTATTAACACCATTAGAAATCACAAAGATTTGTACGTATTGAAATAAGGCGGTATTAGCACCAAATGAATGCCTTTGATAACGATTGATTTGATTGAAAGCTTTTTTTAATTCTGCACCGCGTCTTTTTAATTCTAAATGACATAACGGTAGTCCGTTAATAAGGATGGTCACGTCATAGCGATTCTTGTAGGTCCCTTCAATGGTGACTTGATTAGTAACTTGAAAGTGATTACTTGTGAAGTTGTTACTGTCGATAAAGTCTATCCATTTAGTCGTACCATCATCACAAGTAAGGGCAAACTTATCTCTCAGTATCTTCGCTTTCTCAAACACGGTACCTTTTTCTAAGTGATTTACTACCCGTTTAAATTCACTCGCAGAAAACGTGGTTTTATTGTGTTTTTCTAATTGGGATTGTAAGTTGGTCAGAAGGTCAACCTCGGATTCAACTTTAACTCGTTCATACCCTAAGCCAACCAGTTGTTCGATTAGTTTATTTTCTAAAACTTGTTCTGATTGCGCTGCCATTAAACAAACATCTGCTGAAGCAGCCCTTTTTTGAAGTTTTGGGTTTTTTCTATTTGTTGCTGAGTTAAATCTATTTTTTTATCTACTGCAGATAGAAAGGAGGCTATTTTTTGTTGTTCTACTTCAGAAACAGGGACATGTAACTCAATCTTTTGAAAATGCTTATAGTAAAGATGAACAATGGTTGTTCCCTGTGCAAATTTAGCAATTTCTTTTTTTTTATAATGAGTTAAATAATATGAAAAGAAAAGTGGGGAAAAATCTTTAATTAACCTTAAGATTGTAATGTCACCACCGATTCGAATGTTTTCCTCATTAACACATGAAGAAACTGCCAAATCAATTGCAGATGTTGTTGTTGAGCATGGAATTAACAAGTCTCCTGACTTAGATTTAACTTTACCGTCAATATCTGTTTTTGAAAGCACATTCTTGATGTTTTCATTATATTTTGTATAAAGTTCTCCATAAAGAATACATTTATATTTTCCATTACCTTCAATTTCGTCTTTCGTTATACCGCTTCCCCTTTTACTTTGAAATATTTGATTTAATTCATTACTTTTCCAGTCGGAAAAATCAGTTCCATCATCTTGTTTAAAACGAACCTCTTGAGAAAATATTTTCTGCATAATTCCCTTTTTATATCTTTCAAGGAGCTCAAGTTTTTTAGTAAGGAGTTTTATTTTTTTATCTACCACAGATAGGAAACAAGCTATTTTTTGTTGTTCTGTAATGCTTGGAATTTTGAAGATTATTTTTAATATATCTTTCTTATATACCTCTTTAAAAGTGGACCCCTGCGAAAATCTATGAAACTTTTTTTCATTAAACATAATTGAGTAATAAACAAAATCCCTACATAAATAATCTTTAACAATAAATGATTGAAATCCTTGATTAGTAGAACATTCCTCGGTTGAAATAGATATATTAGCAATGGACGCTCTACTTGTAAAAAGAATACTACCTACAGGTAACATTTTTGCAGAGGATTTATGCAAACCTAATTCTGTTATTTTTTCTTGGCTTGAAAATGCATATTTATTTATGATTTCCGTAGGGGTAAACCAGTTTATACTCCCATTCCAGTACTCATTATTATTTGTTGATGGAGTACCTCCACCCACAATTTCAGCTATATTTGTGATTGGTGTATCTTGCCAAGAATCTTTAAAGCTTTTAAATCTTAATGTCGGTTGCGATAATTCTGACATTCTAAATACTCTTTATGCCTATCTCATCACAATATTTATTTATCTCTTTATCTATTGATTCAATTTCAACAGCTACTTCTTTTATACCATTAGAAACTTCATCCATATCAACCTCTTCTTCCTCTTCAAAAATATCAATATATCTTGAAATATTCAGATTATATTCATTTTCAATAATCTCCTCCATACTAGCTAGGTGGGAATACTTATCTACCTCTTGTCTTTGGATATAGGAATCTACAATTTTATTCACATGCTCATCGGTCAAATAACATTTTGGTTTGCCTTTCTTAAATTCCTTGGAAGCATTAATAAGTAAAATATGATTTTCATCTTCACGTCGTTTTTTAAATACAAAAATTGCTGTGGATATTGTAGTACCATAAAAAATATTAGCAGGTAATCCTATAACTGCATCTAAATAGTTTTTATCTTGAATTAGGAATTTACGGATATGTTCCTCAGCACCCCCTCTAAACAAGACACCAGGAGGAAGTACAATTGCCATTGTCCCATTTTCGTCCAAATGATGAATCATATGCTGAACAAAAGCAAAATCCGCATAACTTTTAGGAGCTAATTTTCCATATTGAGAGAATCTATCATCCGACAAATGAATCGGGTTAGCTGACCAATCTTGGCTAAAAGGTGGATTAGCTACCACTGCTTCAAACTTCATATCAACATGCTGAGGATGCTCTAACGTGTCATCTTGTTTAATATCAAAATTACGATAATGCACATTATGCAAAATCATATTCATACGGCATAAGTTATAGGTTGTATTGTTGAGTTCTTGACCAAAGAAATCCGATACATCTTCTACTTCACGAGCTACTCGTAACAAGAGTGAGCCAGATCCACAAGTAGGGTCATAGGCGGATTTAAGTCGTGTTTTACCATGTGTGACAATCTTGGCTAGGATAGAAGATACTTGTTGCGGAGTATAAAATTCTCCTGCTTTCTTTCCAGCACCTGATGCAAATTCACCAATAAGGTATTCATAGGCATCGCCTAATACATCGCCTTTACCTGATGCTAAGTCAAAATTAATCTGGTCTAGGTGAAATAACACTTTGCTAATGAGTTTATTCTTGGCGTCTTCCGTTTTACCTAATTTAGCACTGGTTAAGTCCAAATCAGAAAAGAGGTCATGGAAGTCGTCTTCTGACTCATAACCCATCGTGCTTTGTTCAATATTGCAAAGAATTTTTGTTAGGTCTTCTAAGATAAAATTATTGTTCTGTCTATTGCCTTTTATAGCAATCTGACTAAAGAGCTCTTTCGGTTTAAGAAAATAACCAAGCTTTTCTAGTGACTCATCTTTAATAGCATCTAAGTATTCACTTTTAGCATCTAGATAGGTAATACCATCTTCCTTGAGCAACTCATTAGCAAAAGTTTCCATGCGCTCAGAGAGATATTTATAAAATATGAACCCAAGAATGTAATCTCGGTATTCATCTGCTCCCATTTTGCCTCTATATTCTTTATCTGCAATATCAAAGAGTTTTTGTTTTAAGTTCTTTTTATCTTCTTCAACCATTAAATTCACCCTTGCCTATTTATGTAAATCAGTTTTATTATTACTAATGAAGTTTACTATAAATTTAAATATTTACGGATATAAGGAAAAATTCAAAAATAAGCACTAAAATGGTGGTAAATTAAATCTATAACTTTTTAATCGTTATAGATAAAAGGATTTATAAATTACTTTGGTGGTGCTTACCTCCAAATTTATAGTCCAAATAGGTCCTAGACGGTCCGATTATTACCTCCCTCTTCTCTAAATCTCTTTAAATACTGTCCTATGTTGTCTAAAACAGTCCAATTGTATCCAGTGTAATGTGAGCAAATGAAGTGTTGAGGGAAATTAAGAAAATGGCGAAAGAGATGTCCGTCATTTTCAAGGTATAAGTTGGTCTATAAAAGTCTCTCTTTATATATGTAATCCTTATCTTCTTCTTTTTTCCAAATACCCCACTTACCTGATTGTATTTCATTAACCTCAACTTTATTACCTCTTATTATTTCTACTTTAATAGAATTTTCTTTAGCATTATTAATATTTATAGAGTTTTCCAATTCCTCTTTGACAGTCTCTAAAGGATAATTGTTAGCGCTAACGCTCTTCCCCCAACTTTTTTCAGAGGAATTATATGAATACCCAGCAGATTTTAATTCAGATTTTATCTCAAATGCTGCAGAAAAAATTACCCTAAAATTAGCTTTATCATCTAATTCTATTTGAGGAAAATTTTTCCAATCTAATTTTTGAATAGTTTCGAGAAAAGGTGAGTCAATAACCTCCTTTAAAAAAGGTGAGGGGTCATCTACATTATCAGCTAAAAGTATTAATGTATTAATAGGTCTTGTGAGAGCAACATAGAATAACCTTCTCTCCTCATCGATCAATTTTTCTATATTATCACCAAAAAAAATATTGAAGATCCAGTCTGGATGGATAGCTGGATATGAGTTATGTCTCAAATCAAAGATAACAACCACATCGCATTCTTTCCCCTTATATTGATGGATAGTTGAGATATTAATATTTTTATGTTCACTCTCAGGAAAATATGATCGGATTTTTTTGAGGAAGGTTTTAGGACTACTATTCTCATCCTGGGTTGGGATGTATGGAATACGGTTGTTTCTGAGCAAAAACACTATCTCTTTATCATTATCGAGTGTATTTTTAATAAACCTCAAAGCTGTAGATGTGATTTTATTTATTTTTAGGCCACTCTCCTCTAAGCTATTAGGGATATTATCATTGTAGTTTGCTAGCAGGACGTTTCCTGAAATATCACGATTGCATACCGCTGGAATTCCTTCCTCATTTTTCATCAATTCATTGCTGAATCTGACAATTGAATCAGCTGATCGATAGTTTGAAGATATGGTTATTCTATTACAATTGTTAAAATATTTATCGAAATTCTTGTAATACTCCAGGTCACTTCCAGCAAACATATTAATAGCTTGCCAATCATCTCCAACGCAAAATAACTCAATAAATTTATTCTTAGATTTAATTGCATTTATTAATTCAAAAAAGGTTTTGGTTAAATCTTGATATTCATCAATGAACATATATTTTATTTTTTTTAAGTCTCCAATTACTTCACCTTTGTGCTTGATGAGTGTTTGATCTTTTTTAATATTATCAATCGCTTTTATGAGCAAACCTGAAAAATCCTCCTGAACATTCATTAATAAAGAATCTAAGTATGCTTCGTAAATAATTCGCATTACTCTAATGAAATCCTTATCGATTCCGGATGAATTCATATGAGAATCAATTTCTAGCTCTAAAGGATTAATACTTAGCTGACGACAACGACCAATAAAATTTTTTGTTACCTTTGAAAATCGATCAATTGCTCTTTCTCTAACTAGTTTCCATATTTCGTCTTCACTAAGACGAATCCACTTAATCCCTAATTTTTCTAATTTAAGCTTTAAATTATTTTCATCAGTTTCACCTGGATAAATTTCAATAAAAATATATTCTTCTTTGTCTTTCCAAAAATCAATTTTTTCTTTCCTTTCCTTATTATATTTAGCGTTATTGGTCAGCCCAAAATACTCAATAATAACTTCGGAATCATTTTTGAGTCGTAAGCTAAAGTCTGGGCGATATGGCGTACCTTTCCAATAAATAGCTTTTTCATAATCATAATTAATTCCATGTTCAAAAAGAAAATTAGCTATCTGTTTTTCACCTTCTGATTTTACATAATCGTTATTTAAAGTTTGATAGGATAAAGATCTTCTATATTCTAAAAATTCTGCTTCATTTTGATCATATTTGCCTCCTGCAATTACATCTAACTCATTTTTAAAATGCCTCAGCATTATTTTTCTTAACTCACTTTCGTGTATATCGTTTCGAAGATAGTCATCTATGATGCCTTGAAAAATATGACTTTGCTTACTACTTCCATCTCCATCAAAAATAATATCCTCTAAGGGATTAACAATTCTGTAAGCTAATGCATGAAATGTAACTGCAAGTGGTGGTTTGTCAAAATATTTAGCAAGTCTTTGCTCCATTTCTTCTTGAGCTTTTTTATTAAAAGCTACCAGTATAATTTGGTCCTCAGGAATACCTAGGTGTTTGTGAAGGAAGATGGCGCGGTTAATAATTGTAGCGGTTTTTCCACTACCAGCACGAGCTACAACTTGAATATTTTTGTCTAAAGAACCTACTGCTCTTGCTTGTTCACTATCAATATCATTACCAGTATGTGTTTTTATCCACTTTCTAACATAGCTTATCTTCTTTGCCTCAAATTCCTCTTTTGAGAAAACCATAGAGAATTGTTTTTTATATACAACATCTGAATTAAGAAAATTATCCTCAAAACATCTAAACAAATCTTCTATTAGACTTTTTTTTCTGTCTTCCTCTACTTTTAATCTAGCCTCTTCCTCTACTTTTAATCTAGCCTCTTCCTCTACTTTTAATCTAGCCTCTTCCTCTACTTTTAATCTAGCCTCTTCCTCTACTTTTAATCTAGCCTCTTCCTCTACTTCAAACTTTTTATCATTTTCTGATCTAACTGTTTTTTGATGAATGCAATTATGAATTAAATCAGATAGATTATTCCATTCAGAGCTAGTAAGATGTTCTTGAAGCCTATCAAATGCTTCTTTTTCTTTTTCAGTCAATTCTATATGATCATAATTTCTTTTAATAACATTCGGAAGTAGAGTATTGAAAATGTAATTATAATTAACACTCCATATATAATTCTTTTTTTTATTGCTGTATCTTGGATAACCACTATCATGATTCGACTCATAAAATCCCCATGATCCAAGTAAATCACTAATAATTGTTTCTGTCTTTGATTTCCAAGCCATTAATAAGTACCAGAATTTAGTAAGATTAAAGTAAGAGATGTAGGTATTAAGAACAAGAGTAGGAGTAGTTTTTTCATTTATTCAGCATCACCTAAAAATTTACCATCTGGACTTTTGTCTTTAAATTCACCATCTACCCACTCCCCTATCAATATTGAACCATCTGGATGTGTGTAAGTACCTTGCCCATTTTGTTCGTCGTCTTTCCATTCCCCTTCATATTTATCACCATCTGAAAAAGTATAAGTACCTTGTCCATGTTTTTTATCGTCTTTATATTCCCCTACATAGATTGCACCATCTGCAAATGTGCTAGTGCCTTGCCCATTTTGTTCGCCGTCTTTCCATTCCCCTTCATGTTTATCACCATCTGTAAATGTGATAGCGCCTTGTCCATGTCTTTTGTCATCCAACCATTCCCCAACATATTTCGTGTCATCTGAATATGTGTAAGTACCTTCTCCATTTCTCATGTCATCTTTCCATTCCCCTTCATATTTATCACCATCATATGTCATGGTCCCTTCTCCATTCATTTTGTCATCTAACCATTCTCCAACATACTTTGTGCCATCTGTTAGCGTCACAATGCCTCGCCCATGTATTTTGTCATCCAACCATTCCCCTATATATTTTGCGCCACTTGGGAATATGCAAGTCCCTTGCCCACTTCTTTTATTGTCTTTAATTTCTCCTACATATTTTGAACCATCTGGATATGTGAGTTTTTTCATAAAACCAGTTTACCCCCAGACAATTAAGTGGGCAAATGCTAGAAAATCGTTAGTTTTTGGAATTAAACCGTATATAAAACCGTATATATTTTAGTTTTATAAATAATTAATATATTATAAACAATTGATTATAAAGGGAATAACACGATTTAATATGGCGGAAGAGGTGTCCGACATTTTAAAAATATAAGTTAGTCCATAAAAGTCTCTAGTCCCCTACTCTTTCTATCTAAAACAAAGGTCTTTGAACGCCCTATTCTCTCTTAAAGTCTCTCTTAATGTCATAGAATCTCGATTAAAGTTGGGCACCAAAGTGGACACTGGCTGACTTTTAGAACCTTCTTTTCGTCTATAAAGTATATGACTCAAATTAAACATTTAAAAAATCCAATTTACTTAGGCTTAATTGAAGCTTTTCTACTTAATGCTGAATCAAAAGAAGTAGTTGAGATATATATAAGGACAGAATTAGATTTGTCTGGAGGCTCTTGTTCTTGCGGAGGTAGTCATGGAAAAGCTAATGAAGCATATCTATCAGCACTAAAAGAAGGAATATTGTTAATAGAGGAATCTAAGGATCTTGCTCAATTTCGCCAAAAAATAAAAAAAATCAGAACCATGATAAATGAAGGCTAAATCAGCCTACCTAAATGCAATGCTAAAAAAATCAATTATTTTATTTAATAATAATGGTTTTGATTTATCAGGCATAAAGAAAGATTTAAATTTACGTTGTCTTGATATAAAACAAAACTGGGATGGTTATCACCAACTAACCCAAAATAATAATTTTGATCTCAATAAAGAAAATAATTATAGATATTATCCAAATAGAAACATTCATAAAATTGTAATTGATTCTAAAATTGATAATGGCATTCGAGCAACTGAAACATTAATTCACGAATTATGCCATGCAGTCCAATATGATTTGTATGGGTATGATTGTCAGCCGCATGGTAAAGAGTTTAAAGCAATAGCCTCTAGTGTTGGCTTAGATGTAAGTAAACCATATACCCCTGCTTCAAGGGATCTAAAAGCACAAATTCAAGAATGGGAAAAAGTCATTGGAGTATACCCTC
>Ga0315339_1001763_pt1 | contig 17996 bp, 13 predicted proteins | sample ASW17metaG_FD_204514 | JGI IMG/M metagenome (GOLD analysis project Ga0315339, IMG submission 204514) | Ammonia-oxidizing marine archaeal communities from Pacific Ocean, United States - ASW #17 | ecosystem: Environmental > Aquatic > Marine > Oceanic | place: USA: California | collected 2016-12-05
AGTGTGAGTCCCGAGCTTCCGTGGCCGTAATTATGAACGATAACTTTTTGGCCGAGCTTTTCACTGCGAACCACGAAGCCAGCCGCACGATAGGGTCGGTGGCCAACGACTTCGCGAATGATGTTCTCCGCAGATATGCGTGGCGCAACCCAGGGATTCCTGGAATAAGGCCGCCGAAACCCTGATTTCATGATAGTTATCGGCGCGCACGCACCCAGTGAAGCTGTAACCGTGGCAGTGCCGATAGCCTTTAAAAAATTTCGCCTGAGTTTTCGTTTTCTGTTAATAACTGATTTATCCCATCCGCATCATTCGATGCTGCCTATTCTCAAAACTGTAAGAGACAGGCACAGTATAAGCACATCCAAAAAACCTCATAACTCGACTATTTTGAAGCTACGATACTCCCGACGATAAGATCAATCCCATAATCTCCATCAACACGGTATTCCAATGTAAAAACCCCACCAAACTCATCGCCATTAGGACCATAAAAGCTACCTGTAAAAAGGAGTGGTTTTTCCACCTCCACCACCACAACCAGCAGCAAGGACTAGAGAAAGTAGAACAAAGCACCACCTGAGCGCAGGAAGGCTGATTTGTAACATCTTATGCACTACTGCTAGCACCCCCCAAAGGTAACCAACTGCATCAATAAGATAATCTTAAGTCTCTTGTATACCTTTTCAGCATCACTAGATACTGAATTTTACAGAATATTGATAAAACCTAGGGTCACTAGCTAACCTCAGGCAGCAAGAACTGCTGCAGTTTTTCCTCAATCGCCGCTGTGATTTCTTCAGCTGAACGCTCAGTCCCCACAGCCTCTATACGATCGGTGAACAGCCCGTAGTGCTTACCCATTATCTCAACTCCTCAGCTTAGGATGAACAAAAACTCTCTCTTAAACCAGATCTATATCTGTCCCATAGGCGCTGACGGCATACAAGATATTCCGGTAACACATGGCCCTGTTGGACTTGCAATTCGTGGTTAATGTGTAGTATATATAACACATGACATACGGAGCGTATATTCGCCGAATAAGAGAGGAGCGTCGAAGGACAGATCGCTCCTACTCGCTTCGCCAAGTCGCGAAACGAATAGGTGTTGAGCCAGCCTACCTGAGCAAGATCGAGAGGAGTGAAGCACCACCACCATCGGAAGTGGTTACCAGAAAGCTGGCCGACGAACTGAACGAGGATGTGGATGTTCTGTTAGCAATGTCGGGAAAGGTCTCATCAGACTTGCGGGACATCATCCTGAAACGGCCAGCATTATTCGCAGACCTGATTAGGCAACTACGGGGCACGCCCGACGACGCGATCTTGCGAATTGTGCGAGAAGTTCGAGACGGTGAATGGTAAGACGAATGGAGACGAAATTATGATGGTATTGCGAAACAACCTACTTGAAATCAGCTTTCCTGAAATTCACAAGGAAGCGCGATGCAGCATTTCATTTCAGCGAACACTCCGAATACCCGACGACAATCGAGAGTATCCACTTCCAGCGGGGCTCGGAACATTTCCGTTGTTCCACGTTGATGATTATGCGAGGCAGGTACCGAAGACTTGGATCCCTCATGGCGGGATATTCATGCCGATGTACCAATCGGAGGCCATGTGGATTAATTTCGATAGTGAATACGACTATCCCTTTGCTGTAAAGATCGCCGCAGGCAAAATTAATGCTATTACTGGCAACGAGTGGAAAGATGAACTCTCGGGCACACCACAGGATTATGCTGTCCTTCCAGAACAACCGTGGCTCGATGGATTCTGTATCCGCAAAGGTTTGATCAGACAGTTTGTTTCGATGCCGCTTGGAGAAGGGTTTACGGCAGAAGGTCAAATCATAGGCAATGAAGAACAGGGCGGCTTGCAGTTGATTGTCTATCCGATGAAGCGTGACTATTACGACCGCATGGTCGCGGGGGTGTCGAACGCACATCTCGTCAGCTGCTCCTACAGCTCCGAAATGGGCCTTGCACCTGGCGGTCTGATGAGACAGGAGATCTATGAAGACGACCATGGTTTGGATGCTTGGGATACGTCGGTCAGTTCCCGTTGCTTTGTCCATCTCGTCAATAGCAGATCGTATCAGTCTATGACTGGATGCAGGCCCCCTACAGAGCCGATGACGGTTGCGCAGTACGAAAACTCTGGTATTCCCTGGTTCAATTACTGGGACGATGAGAGTGCTGCCTTGCAAGGGTCAAAGATCCTGGCGAGACTTGACAGTGTCGCAGCGAAGAAAATTAAAGAAGACAAAGAAGTTGACGAACCAATAGTCAAAATCGAGAATCAGGACGTTGTGGAGCTTAGGCCCGACCGAGTTAGGGAGGGGCGTTTCTGATGTTTACCGAGCCGGTCTGTGTCCAATGAAATTAGTAAAAGTAACTGCATGGCGTGTACCTGATCCGGATGTGGGGCATTCTGTAGAGACAGATAAATTCTTTGACGGTTGGTTGGCCGGAGAACCAGAAAGAGCTTACGAGATCGTAGACAGGGAAAAAGTACTCTTAAACATCCATTACGAAGCTTATTGGAAAAGTGGGCTGCTAGCGGCTAAAGGCACTTGGATAGAAGGGTTAAAGCAGGGATTCTGGCAACACTACAATGAAAACGGAACCATGGCCTGTAGAGGCATCAAAATTGATGACAGGTGGGTAGGAAGGTGGCAGTTTTATGATGAGAATGGTCAGCTGAAACTCATCTCGGAGTATTTATATTAAACCAGATCTATATCTGTCCCATAGGCGCTGACCGCGTACACTGAAGGCGTGCACTAAATAAATCACATTTGTACTTAAAGGCTAAAATGAATGAAAAACTAACACTTCAGCAACTTGAGTCCTTCCTTTGGGAAACCGCAGGCATTCTCCGTGGCAACATGGATGCGTCTGAGTTCAAGGACTACATCTTTGGGATGATGTTCCTGAAGCGTCTCTCGGACTCGTTCGAGGAAGAGCAAGAGAAGGTCATTCAGCACTTACGGATTAGTTTTCGTTATTCCTGTTTTTCTTTTTTTCATTTCTCCACAATATAAAGAAAAGCAGTATTAACGCAGGTTGTATTATTACAAAAATAACTATGTTTGCTAACTCATAACCCATGCCAGTAACATCTCCAATAACCTGAAGAATACGAACGCAAACTTGAAAAAACCATCCTATAAAATCACTCATAAACTGTTACAACCTAAACTATTCCACTGTTACTGACTTCGCCAGATTTCTAGGTTGATCAACGTCTGTGCCCTTTAATACCGCAACATTGCCTTCAATGACATTTCTTTCTTCCTCTAATTTTATGCCTCTTTAGAGAGGTGCACAAACTCATCGGTACGTTAGAACTCTAGCTAGCCTCAGGCAGCAAGAACTGCTGCAGTTTTGCCTCCAACTCAAGCTGTATTTCCTCTGAGGAGCGAGGCGGCACCACAGCCTCTATACGATCGGTGAACAGCCCGTAATGCTTACCCATTATCTCAACTCCTCAGCTTAGGATGAACAAAAACTCTCTCTTAAACCAGATCTATATTTGTCCCATAGGCGCTGACGGCGTACAACGGATAATATATTTTATACAATCAAGCGGTATCTCAGATCGCCACCCAATGGGAGGCCCTGATGGTTGGCCACAGTTTCGTTTTTCCCAAGAGACCTGGCGCATCGTCCGCCTCAATTCATGAATGAATGTCGCCAGTGCGTTGGCGGCGCTCGCAACTGACGCCGTCGCTGGCCTTTGCTTGCGGAATAGGAAAATGCTTACAAGAATAAAAATAATTCTCCTGGCCGGCGTGTTCAGTACGGTATTGCTGCTTAACATTGCAAAAGCGCAGACCATCGCCCGGCCTCTCAATTCTGAAGTGCCCATCCCCATGGGGACAATTTCAAGGTGCTGTATGGCGGTGGCTTCGCCTACTACGGCACGGATCGTGAAGGCGAGGGCGGCATAGTCTGGACCATTAAAGGCGGTGAGGTATTTGATGCTCAAGCGCTTTTGCGAGATGCGGAGTGGTAGGTCGAGCAGGGTAAGCAATAACGCAGCGGCGGATATAGGTGGTGAGCCGCCAATATCTCCTGTGAGTCAATTCGTCTTGCGAGACGCTGGATTTGGACATAAAAATTATTCGTTGATTGCAGCACGCTAATCATTGTTGAAGTTTGGAGGTGTGAGTTGAAGAACGTACTAAATTCGATTTTTTTCAATCATCGGTCATATTCGATGACCTTGTGTTTTCTGGCGAGTTCGCTTTTTTCAAGTGCTGTCCTCGCACAGGAAATAGTCGATGTGCCCGAGCCTGCACCTGTTGAGGATCGCGACGAGGGTAGTGGGCCGTACAACAGGTTGATATTGCGCGGCGCTTACATGATCGATGGGACGGGTGCGCCCGCCCAGGGACCCGTTGATATCGTTGTCGAGAATGACCGAATCACCGAGGTCAGAGTAATTGGGGCACCGAAACTAGCCATTGATTCTGACAAGCGGCCGGTCGCAATGGAGGGTGACGAAGAAATCGATCTGTCCGGTATGTTTGTTTTGCCTGGTTTCGTTGATTCGCATCTACATTTGCACACCATGGAAGAAGGCCAAAATGTTCCGCCCGAATACGTACTTAAGCTTTGGTTGGCACATGGAATTACCAGCGGCCGCACCGTCGGCAGTGTCAACACACGTTGGATGGTTGAGACGGCTCGGCGAAGTGCGCGGAACGAGATCACCGGACCAAGGATGGAAGTCTATCCGATGTTCAATACGACCTCGCTTGGCCTGGCGCCAGCGAATACGCCAGATGAGGCACGCGAGCACATTCGTCTGATGAAGAAGCTGGGCGCGTCCGGCGTCAAATTTATTGGCGCGCCAGAAGACATTCTCAATGCGGCGCTGGACGAAGCTGGAAAGCAGGAACTGAATTCGACCATGCACCATGCCCAGATAGCCGTTATGCATTCCAACGTCCTTGCGACATCTGCTACCGGACTACAATCGATGGAACACTGGTACGGATTGCCTGAAGCCATGTTTGAGGGTCAGCTCATCCAGCGCTACCCGCCGGATTACATTTATCAGGACGAGCAAAATCGCTTTGGTGAGGCGGGCCGCCTCTGGCAACAATCCGCAGAGCCCGGTTCCGAAAAATGGAACAGCGTCATGGATACACTGTTGGAACGCGATTTTGGCATGTCACCTACGTTCAATGCTTACGTCGCGACTCGAGATCTGATGCGAGAGGCGCGAGCAAAATGGCACGAGGAATACACCTACCCGGGTCTCTGGAATTACTATCGTCCGAATCGTGACGCGCATGGATCGTATTGGTTTTACTGGACGCTGGAGGATGAGATCGACTGGAAAAATAATTTCAAACTCTGGATGCAGTTCATCAACGAATATAAAAATCGTGGCGGACGGGTAGTGGCAGGATCGGATTCCGGATACACTTACAATTTGTACGGCTTTGGCTACATCGAGACTTTGGAGCTATTGCGCGAGGCGGGCTTCTCAGGGCTTGAGGTTATTCATTCGGCAACGTTGCAAGGTGCTCGACAACTTTGGATAGACGATGAGGTTGGATCCATTGAGGTCGGTAAAAAAGCAGATTTTGTTGTGGTTCGGGAGAATCCGCTGGAAAACCTTAGTGTCTTGCGTGGCACAGGCGTAATCAGGCTCAATGACGATACGCGTGAGGTCGAACGAGTCGGCGGAATCCTTTATACAATTAAGGACGGCATTGTCTACGATGCGAAGGAATTACTGCGCGACGTTCGTGAAATGGTGCAGGCAGATAAGGAACGCCTTGGAATTCCTTCTGGACCGATGCCGATTGAAACCGTCCCCTATGACAATTAGAAAAACGACGAGCAGCCATATTGCTCATAGGTAGGCGTTCATTTCTCAGGCCTGTAGGAGAGTCGCTGGAATAGAAATATCCAGCGACTAAGCGGGTTGTAACTTCCTGAGCAGCGTCGCACACCGTGTTGTTAACGCGATGGTTACGATGGCCCTCGAACCAGAAAATGGAAAAGGTAAATGCCTAGAAAAAACATTCTTCTTGGGGGTGGTGTAGCTGCATTAATTGTGATTTTGCTGGCAACTTTTCTCTATTCCGCCAAGACGCCCAATTCCGACAAACCGGCAGAAAAGATTGTTCTCAAGGCCGGCCACACGACCAATACCAATGAGCCTTATCATTTAGGGCTCTTAGAAATGGCGCGCATCGTTAATGAAGCAAGTCATGGCAGGGTAGAGATCCAGATTTTCCCGTCCATGCAGTTAGGCAGTGAAAAAGCCATGATCGAGGGCTTGCTGCTCGGAACGATCGATATTGTAGTGACGGCCAATGGATCCGCAACAAATTTTGTACCGCAATTGGGTGTGCTCGATTTACCTTTCCTGTTCCGTGATCGGTCACATATGTACACGGTGATGGATGGTGATGTTGGCAAGGAACTTGAGAAATCAATGGAAGCGAGAGGTTTCCATCTCCTGAGTTTCTATGAGGCGGGTGTCCGTCACATTATGACCACAAGGAAACCGATCAATACATATGAAGACCTGCAGGGTTTGAAGATCAGGACGATGCCGGTTCCGGCACACATTGCGTCATTTAATGCGTTTGGTGCCAACGCGGTCGCAGTTGACTACGGCGAGCTATACGGCGGATTACAAACAGGACTTGTTGATGGTGCTGAAGCTGCTAATACCAACTACGATTTGAAAAAGTTCTATGAAGTGGCACCTCATTGGGCGCAGATTGGCTGGGTTATCTTAGTGGCTGACGTGATCATGTCGGAAAAGAAATTTCATTCTTTGCCGCGGGACATTCAGGAACTATTGATGTCTGCTGGCAGACAGTCGGCAGAGTTCGAGCGGAAGGCCTACGCGGACAGCGACAACAGCTTGCTCAGCGTGCTGCAAAGTAAGGGTGTGAAGGTAACGTATCCGGACCCGTCCCCGTTTCGTGAAGCGTCGAAAAAAGTGTATGAGGAATTCATCAGTACAGAAAAGGATCGTGAACTGCTGAATTCTATTTTGAATCAATAGACGGTTTGCAGGGAAGCAGTCCTGCAAATTATTAATCGTTGATTACCGACCGAATAATTTTCGGTGAATAATTAAGGCAAGCTGATGGCGTCAAGAATCGATTCGCTGTTAACCATTACCAGCATGGCCGTTGCCGGATTGCGGGTCGTCGTTACATGGATGATTGTGGCGTTCTTTGCGTATATGGGGCTGGCGGTCCTGATCCAGGTTGTGGGTCGCTACGTATTCAATTACTCGATTGACTGGGCGGCGGAAACCGCAACTATCGCTCAGATCTGGATGATCTTGCTGGCCGCGGGTCTGGCGATGCGCGATAATTTGCACGTCAGCGTCGATGCGCTTAGCAATGTATTGCCCGCTCAGATTCTGAGAATGCTGACGATTGTTATTGCAGTTCCCTGTTTGTGGTTTTTGTGGCTGGCAATTGCCGGAAGCCTGACTTTTATCGACATCGGCAGGATTCAGACGTCACCGGTTTTGCAAATCCCAATGTGGATTCCGTATTTGGCTTTACCGATCGGTCTTAGCTACTTTGGTCTGGAATTGGTTCTCACGCTCGTCGCGAAGTGGAAAGACCCGAAAGGGCCGACAGTCCAGACGGAGACAGCAGCGACATGACAATCACTTTTGTCGCATTCCTGTTACTCATTTTTATTGGTGCGCCTATAGTGTTCGCCCTTGGTGTATCGGCTGCCCTGACGATCTACATCACAGATATTCCGATCAGCATTATTTCCCAACGAATGTATGCCGGCCTGGACTCGTTCACCATCATGGCTATTCCTTTTTTCGTTTTTGCCGGCATCATCATGGAGCGAGGTGGCATCGCAAAAAGAATAATCGATTTTTCAGTGGCATTGGTGGGTTGGATCACCGGCAGTTTGTTGCTGGTCGCAACGGTTGCTGGAATCGGCATGGCGGCGATTTCCGGGTCGGGTGCCGCCTCGACAGCAGCAATCTCCTCAATCATGTTGGGAGAAATGCGAACGCGCGGCTATGACATCGATTTTTCCGCTGCACTGTTGGCATCCGCAGGTACGCTGGGACCGGTTATTCCTCCCAGTATCATGATGGTGGTTCTTGCGACGACGTCGAACTTGTCTATTGGGCGGGCATTTTTGGGCGGTATCATACCGGGGCTTCTCATGGCGATCGCAATCATGGTCGCATGCTATCTGTATGCGAAACGCGGTGGCGCTGCGTATCGGGACACTGAATCGTTTTCATTGCGTCGCTTGGGCAGAACTTTTGTTGCAGCCGTGCCGGCATTTATCATGCCGGTCATTATCGTCGGCGGAATCATAGGCGGGATTTTTACACCAACTGAGGCAGCAGCCATCGCCGTGCTTTGCGGCCTGATTATTGCGATCTTTGTTTACAAGGAAATCGGATTTGGAGCGATTCCCTCGATGATGCTTCGGGCAGCGTCTATTTCAGCGGCAGTGATGATGATCATCGCCACTGCAAGCGTGTTTTCCTGGCTTATCGCATCGCAAAATGTGCCCGCAATTATTGGTGATCTGCTACATGAGGCTACTGACAACCCCATCGTTTTCTTGCTTCTTATGAACTTACTCCTCATATTCATTGGCATGTTCATGGAGGGCATATCGGCAATTCTGATCATGATTCCCGTACTGCTACCTATCGCGGTCAGTTTCGGTATTGATCCGTTGCATTTTGGTGTGGTCGTCATCATGAATCTCTCGATCGGGATGATAACGCCGCCCTATGGAATTACTTTGTATGTCGCCAGCAGTGTTGCCAATCGTTCCGTACTGCAAGTGTCCCGCAAGATTGTGCTGCCACTTGCGCTGATATTCGCGATTCTGATGCTGACGACTTTCTTTCCTGGGCTGGCGACTTTTCTACCCGACCTGTTCATGCCCAACGTAATTCCTGGCTGATCGGAAAACGCATGGCAACATTCAAAGGCACTTACACAGTCACGATTACCCCATTTACGGCCGACGGTCGAAAAGTAGAAGAGTCGGTATTGAGGGAATTCGTCGATTGGCAAATTGAACGAGGAGCACATGGTCTTATTCCGGTTGCGAGCACCGGGGAGTTTCTGTCGCTTTCTGACGATGAGCGTCGCACCGTTGCGGCGACTGTCATCGACCAGGCCCGGAAGCGGGTTCCGATACTGATCGGCACTGGTGCAGAATCTACCTGGGACGTTGTTCGCTACAGTCGAGAAGCAGAAGAGTTGGGTGCTGACGGTGTGTTGATCATCCCGCCTTTTTACAGCACGCCAACGGACGAAGAGCTGTATCAGCATTACAAAACGATTGCTGACGCAATTTCAATACCGATCATGTTGTATAACAATCCGGCAACGTCAAATGTTGATATGTTGCCACCCTTGGTCGCCCGACTCTCGCGAATCGACAACATCTCCTATATCAAGGAATCGACGCTGGACCCAACCCGGATTCGAGACATCATTCGCCTATCTGAAAACCGGATGGCAGTTTTCGGCGGGATCATGGGTTACGAGTCATTTCTTAACGGTGCCGTTGGCTGGACCGCCGTCGGCAGTAATCTAATGCCGGGCCCGTTTGCTGAAATGTACCGTCATTGCGTGGAAAAAACGGACCTTGAAGCAGCCAGAAATTTGTACGAGAAGATATTGCCTGTCATCGAGTTGGTCGGGCAGCATCGGTATGTTAGTGCGACAAAGCAGGCGCTCAATCTGATGGGCTTGTCCGTCGGACCACCACGCCCACCCAGGCTACCCGCTGGTGGCGAGGATCTGATCCGGGTCGAACAGACAGTCCGTGACCTTGGATTGACTTTCAGATAGGGAAGAGAGATGTCCGAACGTGATCTGAACATTAGAATCGCTGACATTATGGCGCTGGTGAAAGGCATGTTGCACCACCATGTCGACCGAAGCGTGAGTTGACAGTAACAGATGGCCGCCCCCAATCAGAAAGATCCGACGCCGGAAATTCTCTCTTACCTGAAAGAGCTAATTTCGATGCCAACTGCGTATCCTCCCGGAAATACATCGAAAATGGCGATCTATCTTCGTGAAGCACTCAATGCAATGGGGTATGCGACTGAGACGCATTGGGCGGTATCGGGAATGGAAAACGTCGTTGCAAGAATGGGGTCCGGGTCGCCGTCGCTCGTTTTCAATGTTCATGTCGATACCGTCGACGCCGGCGATCTCTCCCTTTGGTCTCATCCGCCGTTGGAAGCAACTGTCGATGAGACGCATGTCTTTGGATTGGGCTCGGCAAATTGTAAAGGAAGTGGTGCCGTTCAGTTATGGTTGGCAAACCAGATCGCGCAGCGAGGTGGCCCGGCAAAAGGAGAGGTGGTCTTTACATTTGTAACTGACGAAGAAAGCCTTGGTCCGAACGGAATGTGTTTTCTTCGCGAGCAAGGAATCGTCAAACCCGACATGCTGTTGTTGGGGGCGCCGACGGATAATTCGCTTATCACCACGGAACGCGGCGTTCTTTGGGTGGAGGTAAAGACGATCGGTCGCGCCGCGCACGCAGGCCAACCCGAAGACGGTGACAATGCGATCCTGCGGATGATCCGCATCATCAACTGCATTGAAAGTGAAATGTCTTCGCGACTGAAATCTCGCAGTGGCGATGATATGCGTTCAACGATGAATATCGGCAAATTGCAGGGTGGAAAAAACACGAACGTTGTTCCCAGTGAATGCGTCGCGCAGATTGATCGTCGACTCTTGCCGAGTGAAACTGTCGATCAGGCCTTCAAGGAAATTGTTTCTGTCATCAATTCGGCCGGCGAGCCCGATGAAACTGTTTCCGTGGTGCAGCTTAGGGGAACCAATGGTTTCGCGGGCGACATCAGCGGGCCATTGGTGGCATCGTTATCCAACGCGATTTCGACCATAACCGGCTCGCCAGCAACCTTTTCAGTCGCCATTGGTGTGAGCGATGGTCGCTACTTTGCTGATGATGATATCGAAATCGTGAATTTTGGACCTGGCATTGGTAGCGAAGGACATGCGAGCAACGAATCCGTATCTATTGATTCGCTAAGAACCAGTGCATTGATCCTGAATCAGGCTTTCATGAACCTGATTGGCTATTCTGCCTAGTTCGCAGCGGGTACGACGATACCAAGATGCCGAGACTTCAGAACGACAGCATACGCCTGCAAGGTTCTACATTTTCGGTCGAATTCGACGGCGTTATGTTCGCGGCCGTCGCCGGAGAAAGTATCGCTGCGACGTTGGCGGCATCAGGACGATTAGCGCTAAAACGTGACAAAAACGGCACACCGCGTGGAATTTTTTGTGGCATGGGTGCGTGTTTCGATTGCCAGGTTTCCGTGAATGGCGGACCCGCCGAGCGAGCTTGCCTGACTAAAGTTCGTCCAGGAATGAAAATAAATTCGCTAGCGTATCGTGCGGTGCTTCCCACGTCGGGTCGGTGCTTCAATCCGGATCAGACCGAGATGCTCGAATGTGATGTTCTGGTGATCGGCGCCGGGCCGGCTGGTATATCCGCGGCCATTCAGGCGGCTGAAGCTGGCGCAAGCATCATCGTTGTGGATGAAAGATCCGAGATCGGAGGCAATTTCTTTAAGCAAATCTCATCGTCATATTCGTTCGACAGTAGCAGGGCATCAGACAGCCAGTATCGCCATGGCGCCGCTCTCATTGAAGAACTACTAAAAACCGATGCTCGAATTATTAGCGGGAGAACCGCCTGGGGCGCGTTTCCCGCGAAGGCCGGCATGACGGAAATCTGTCTGGCCGGCGGGACAATATCAAGCATCATTCGCACCAAACAACTCATTCTCGCAACGGGTGCAATTGAATCCGTGCCTGCTTTTCCAGGTTGGACTTTGCCGGGCGTCATGACGACAGGTGCGGTACAAGGTTTGGCCCGTGCTTATCGTGTTGCACCGGGTCAAAGAGTTTTGATTTCAGGAAATGGGCCACTCAATCTTCATTTGGCGTGTGAATTGCTCAATGGTGGCGTCGATGTTGTGGCAGTTGCGGAAAGCGCTCCCCGAGCAATACCACGACGCTGGCTTGCGGCGATAGGCGCACTGACGAGTGCGCCAAATCTGGTTATGCGTGGTATGGGCTATCTAGGCGTACTTAGGAAACATGGTGTTCCCATTCACTATGGGCACCACATAATGCGTGCCGATGGAGATGGGCGTGTTCGTTCTGGCTTGATCGCGAAAATTGGGAGCGATGCAGTATTGCTTCCGGACACAGAAAAAAAGTACGACGTTGACGTGGTGTGTGTCGGTTACGCACTTCACCCGTCCAACCAACTGGCGAGGTCGCTCGGATGTAAGCACGAGTTTGTCACGCCGGGCGTACTGGTGCCTGTGCGCGATGCAGACGGTCAAACCGACGTCGCGGGCGTATTCGTGATTGGTGATGGTGGTGTTTTGGGCGGTGCACAGGTTGCGATGTCGGAGGGACGACTGGCGGCTCGGGCCGCATTGAGAAACTTGTTCGATGTTGGTCAAAGAGCTGATGCACGAGATCGAAAGTCACTGCGTCGACAGCGGCGATTTCAGCGCAACCTGTGGTCAATGTATGCTTCTCCCGCCATCGCTCCCGCGTTGCCCGACACGCCGGTTTGCCGATGCGAATTGGTCAGCCTGGCTACGATCAGGTCGTTGATCGAAAATGACGTTCAGGATCTGGGCAGTATAAAGCGTCTGAGCCGGGCCGGGATGGGGCCTTGCCAAGGACGATATTGTCAGCAACAAATCGCAAAAATTTTGACTGACATGACCGGATGTATCCCCGACACCGGAGAAATGTTCGCTCCTCAGCTGCCTGTCAAACCAACACTTATCAAAGCCGTCGCTACTGAAAAACCGGAATGGCATGGTTATCGTACGGTCGACCTGCCGACAATCGAAAAAGTGAACAACGTTTCGACGTCACAGGCGACAAATACAAATGTGTTGGTGATTGGTGCGGGCGTCATTGGAATTTCGACGGCCTTGTTTCTTGCCAGGGAAGGTGTCGAGGTTGTGATGGTGGATCGCGATGTCGCAAACGGACAGGCATCCGGTGGCAACGCTGGCAGTCTGCACTTGCAACTTATGTCTTTCGATTTTTCTGACGATGCAGGTGCAGACAAGTTGCCTGCAGCCAGTGCGCTGCCGCTGCAATCAATGGGAGCAAGGTTGTGGCGAGATTTGGAGCAGGAGATCGGCACGGGTTTTGAACTGGAATTCACTGGCGGATTGATGGTCGCAGAAAACGCACACGATTTCGAGCTGCTACGCAAAAAAGCGGCGCTCGAGAGACGATGTGGAACCGAAGTCGAAATCCTGTCCAGATCTAACCTGCGAGAAATGTCACCCATGGTCGCCGACGGTATGACCGGTGCGGCTTATTGCCCCGGCGAAGGAAAAGTCAATCCGATGTTGGCAACGCCACTGCTACTGGCCGAAGCCTTAAGATCTGGCGCAACGATTCGCGAGCAGACTGAGGTCATCGATATCAACTACGACAACGGCAAATACCTTGTCACGACAAACAAAGGGCAGATTTCCTGCCGCAATGTTGTCAATGCAGCAGGCGCGTGGACAACACAAATTGCATCGATGATTGGAGTCATGCTTCCGGTTAAAGCGGCGCCGCAACAGATGATTGTTACTGAGCCAGCGGATCCGGTCATTGGTCAATTGATGGCGCTCGCCAAACGGCACCTGACGATGAAGCAGGTTGCGAATGGCAATATTATTATTGGTGGTGGTTGGTCAGCCGGCTATGAATCCGAAAGCAACCGGGCAGTAACGCTTCGGGAGAGCATTGAAGGTAATCTTTGGGTTGCACAACGGCTCATACCCGAAATCGGTTTGTTGCAAATGATCCGTAGTTGGGCGGCCATGGGTGTGATGATTGACGGCGCGCCCATTTTGGGCGAATTACCCGGGCATCCAGGATTTTTCAATGCGGTGGCAGCCAACGGTTACACCATGGGTCCGATACTCGGACAGATCACGGCCGAGTTGATCAGGTCCGGACAACAAATAACCGATACCCAACCGTTCTCGGTCGACCGGTTCCAATGAATTGAGTTCGACGATGACGTGATAGGCGTAACAAGGCAGGGCCCCTTGTTTATACTTCGTCTAAAGACAGCACATCGAAAAAGGAGCTATAAAAATGCTGAGAAAAAGATTGTTTGCATGTTTCTTCTTCGTCGTCGCGATGGCTGGAATTGGCTGCGCGCCGGAGGCAGATACAGAAACAGATGCTGTATCGGTGGCGGGCACGGAATCTATCGCTCCGGTGACTACATCCACGGACTACGGTATACCAGGCTCGCGAGAGCGGTTCGAAATCCAAAAGGCATTGATTTCGGACAAGTTGGAAAAAGCGCTTTTACCAGCGATGCGCAATCACAACATCGACCTGTGGATCGTTCTCGATCGTGAAAACAACCCTGATCCGCTTCATGTTGAGATCGGTGGTAGATTTTCGGGCGTTCGTGCAGCCTATGTCTTCTTTGACAATGGCGGCGATGCGCTCGAAAAAATTTACTATGGTTCACACGAACAACCCGCCAACTCGGTTATCAGCCAGATTTATGATGAAAAGATTTACTACGGTTACAGCAAAGAAGGTCTGACCCCGCATCTTCGCAAGCTCATTTATGATAAAGACCCGAAAAAAATTGGTGTCAACACGTCGCACACATTGCCAGAGGCAGATGGGCTGACCGTGGGCCTTAAGAATTTTCTCGTCGATACAATCGGACCGGAATACGCTAATCGAATTGTTTCGGCCGAGCTGATTGTGCGTGACTTTCGCCTCAACCGAACAGAGCGCGAAACTGAACTTTATACTAAGTTGCTTGAATGGTCCGCGATGTGGATGCAGGAAGCGTTGAGCACCGCCAACGTCGTGACGGGCAAGACAACTGCCGCAGACATTGCGTGGTGGCTACAGGATCGTGCACTCGAGCTTGGTGTCACGGGCGGCGGCACAGTGCGAGTTGTTCGCGAAGGCGTGCTGCTTCCAGTTCATGATCCCCACATCACAGTTGAGCCCGGCGACATCATCGGTATTGATGGCGGCCTGGATTACCTTGGTTACGCCGTTGATATCAAACGTACTGCCTATATCTTGCAGCCCGGTGAGTCTGTCATGTCGGAAAACCTCTTGTCTGCTTGGAAGGCTGCGCATGACATGGGCGACATTTATGCCAGCAAAATGGTTCCCGGCAGCGTCGGCCATGAGAACTGGGAAAGCATTAACAGGGAAGCCGAGGCGATGGGCTACAGAGCTGTCGGACCCGACTCGGGAGGCGATGCAGTAACGACTAACGCACCCGAGGTGGGTATCTACGGGCATTCCGTCGGTAACGTCGCGCATGACATCGGTGCGCGTGTTGCAGCGGATCTTCCATTCGCCTACGGAGATCGCGTGCGTTTTCCACTTGTTGCAAACGAGTGGGCATCGATTGAGCTGCACGTGAGCACGCCGATTCCCGAATGGGGTGGGAAAACCTGGTATGCGAGGTTTGAGGAGACTGCGCAGATTACTGAAGATGGTCCGAAGTGGCTCATTCCACCACAGACAGACGTTTTTCTGATTGAGCCTGCGAACTGAAATGCCGCATACAATTAAGAGTGTCTTGTCCGTCGTCAAACAAATGGAACAGACGTAGGGTTTATCTAATGGAGCGTTTTGTTCCTCATTTTCAGTTTACGCGGCGTATCGCTGATAGTGCAACCGACGCTTCGCGATGGTCCTTTTCTTGATCCTTTCTCTGCTTGCCAGTATTGATTGTCCGCGCCCGAAGTAAACATCGGCTGGCGTCAGGTTTTTCAAGCTCTCATAGTACCGCTGGTGGTTGTAGTGATCGACGAACGCCTCGATCTGTTTCTCGAGGGCGCCGTGTAAATAGGCATCGAAAACTGATCCACCTTTACACCAATAACTTACCTGTTGAATCGGTGCCGAAAGCGGGTCCAATTTGCGAGCGGATCTATAGTCTTGGTCTCTGTTTCATCTCAACTCCTCAGCTTAGGATGAACAAAAACTCTCTCTTAAACCAGATCTATATCTGTCCCATAGGCGCTGACGGCGTACAAATCCCGTTGGGAACAGCAATATCAGACCAACAATGCAAGCTCGTTTATATTCCATGCCATACCTCGGGTGGGTGTGGCGCAACAAATCCAAGAAGCGATTCGCAGGCGCATGTTCAGGGAGAATCGGAAATAGACGCCATCAGCCCGCTGCGCATCAGTACGGGCGGCATATTGCCAACTTTGAGCAGCTGTTCATGGAATCCCGATAGTGAGAATCGATGACCCATGCGCTCCTTGTACTCGCCTCTCATCTTGAGAATCTCAGACATCCCGACGAAGTAACCGATCTTATAAACGGGGCTCTGTGCGGAGCCGTCGATCTCGAGCTGGGCAGCCCAGCGCAGGAATCCCACCCCATCACTCAGCAAGGATATCGCCTCTTCGTAGGACATCTTGCCGGTATGAATGCCTGTGTCCCACACTACGCGCGCATTGCGCCATAGTCGGAGCTGCAGTTGCCGCAGCACAATACGATCGTTGGGATAAAACCCGGTCTCCCGCATGAGTTGTTCGTTGTACAGTCCCCACCCTTCGCTAAAAATGGATATCCCATTCGTGCGCCGAAGCTTGCGAGGGTTATGCATCTGATACAGACCCTGGACGTGATGGCCAGCGTAACTTTCGTGGGGGGCAGTGACGATGATTACCCCGTAATCGTGTTCGACCAGATATTCATTCCTGGTTTTCTCATCCCACTGCTCTTCGAATGGATTGATCATCCATTGCGCAGCCAGCACGCCTTCGTCGTTGGCTTGTCGCGCACGTGAAAAATTTCCGTAGTATGATCTTTTACGCAGATACTTCGCACGCGGAACCACATCCACTCGCTCCTCCCACGGAATGGGAAGGAGATTCTTGGATAGGATATGCGCCTTCGCTTTATCGACCCACTCCTGATGCACCTCGATTATCTTATCGGGGTCGGGATAGTCGTTCTTGATGTCGACGGCGAGTTCCTGCCACGTCTTGCTTGGATCAATTTTCTGCGCTAATTCTTCCAGCTCACTGACCGTGCGTTCGAATTCATTCATCCCAAATTCAAAAAGTGCATCCGAGTCGTAAGGTAGAAGGTATTGATCCCTTAATATTGCGTCATAAGTCTCCTTGCCTATCGCCCACTGTCCTTGAGGTCGCTCAGTCAGCCCTGTTTTCAGGAAAGCCAGAAACGATTCGAGGGCGGTCCTCGCGGCGTGGCTCGAATTCAGAATTTCTTCTTTACGGTCCGGCAGTGATTCAGCGAATGTGGGTATATCGGTCTCGAACAATGAGAACGCCCCCTCGGCCATGAAAACACTCAGTTCCTGAAAACGAGGCAAATAGATCTCGAGGTTTTTCTGGCCATTTATTAGTTGTGTCGGAATTGCCTGCAGAATACTGAGCAGCTCATCAGCTTTCTCTTCGGCGACTCCGGGTTGTCCAATGACGCGCCCGATGTCAGCAAATTGCATGTACACGCGTGGATCTTTTTTCCAGGATTGCACGGATTCTTGAGCAATCTCCTGGCCGCGTAAAATACTCTGCGCAAATCGCCAGTCGATCTGCTCGTCGATAGAAAGGGTCGACATATCGATTTCGTGTAGACCTGCCAGGTCAGCTTTGGTCTGCTGGAGTTCTTGCGCAAACGATTCGGCGCTCAGGTTCGTCGGCTCCGCATCCTCCTGGCGGGTGACGAAGTCATCTATAAAAGCGGCAAGTTGTTGTGTTGCATCCGGAACTTGCTCAATTGGGGGAGCAGGTTCACTACATCCCGCCAGCATGACAAAGCTGGCGCTTGATAAAACCAAAGTTTTGAAATTCATCCCGGGCTTCTCTCTGGCGATCTGCAGGAATTTCAGTCCATTGGACATTACCCCGAGTATATACCAAGCTGAA
>Ga0315339_1001764_pt1 | contig 17976 bp, 13 predicted proteins | sample ASW17metaG_FD_204514 | JGI IMG/M metagenome (GOLD analysis project Ga0315339, IMG submission 204514) | Ammonia-oxidizing marine archaeal communities from Pacific Ocean, United States - ASW #17 | ecosystem: Environmental > Aquatic > Marine > Oceanic | place: USA: California | collected 2016-12-05
TCAGTTCCAAGAACTTCAAGCGTGTTCCTAAGCGCAGGATCATTGAAGAAACCGCTAGTGGTCACGTAGAAATGATCGAGAAAGATCTCGCCAAGAGGGCGGGTGCCACGGTAACCGCGAGGCGAAAAACGCATCCGGGCATCTATTCGCCACAGCGAGTGGGGAATGAATTCGCCCAAATGCCCAATGACGATCTTCAAGTTAGGATAATCGTCGAACAATCCCGAGCCGCATAGACGAAGGGCATGTATCGAGGTCTCAACCGCGAAACCCCAGGGCGCACTCATCAGCCATGGGTGACCTTCATAGTTCTGGGAACGGGCGGGAATCTGCATGCGAGGGTGCAGATAGACGGGCACATCCAGATCGGAAACCGTTGCCCAGAACGTTCGATATTCCGGGATATCGTAGTAGATAGCCGAATCGGGCACGTCCTTCTGCGTAAAACCGTTGAGCATTGCACCCTTGAACCCAAGCTCTTTGACACAGCGGGTCAGTTCGGCGGAAGCGGCATCAGGCTCCTGCATCGGCAGGGCTGCCAGGCCACCGTAACGATCCGGATGACGGACGACGGCGTCCGCGATAGTGTCGTTTCCCTTCTGCGCAACGGCTATAGCCTCGTCCGTGTCGAGAATACCTTGGATGCCCGGCGCGTTTAGGGACTGCAGTGCAAACTCGATGCCGGTCGCGTCCATATTCTCCAGACGTCGGGCGCCCATATCGAGAATCTGACTAGTAAAGTCCTCCCAGCGTCCGGATTCGCCTGCGAAGCTCTTCGTTGCCTGCAGGGTCTCTTTGATCGCCATATGTTCTTCGAACGCGATCTTGCCTTTCATCTAACGAGTACCTCGCATTTTCTTCTCATGGCTGGGGCGGCTGGGTATCCGTCTTAAGGATCCAGAGAGGCGATATACGCAGATAGATTGATGACATCGTCATCCGTCAGATTCAAAACGACCGGCAACATCAGGGCGGCAGACTGACCGGCTCGGGTCCCGTGCTTCATATCCCATAACTGACGGGCAATGTAGATCGGGGACAAGCCGACGAGAGCGGGCACGTCGGCGAGGCCCTTGAGATCCGGCCCATGGCAGATGTCGCACTGAATCGTCCGTCCGCTACCCGTTCTCGCAAGCTCCTCGCCGGCCGCAACACTGCCAGGCGGCACGTACGCGATAAAAGGGCTATGAGGATCACGGCGTTCAGCACGATGTGAATCCTCCGGGATCTCTATGATCCGCCGCCCGATCGTCTCCATACCGCCGTTCGGCTCCGGATGCCGCATGTTGCCTTGACCGACATAAGTCTCGGGTACTTCGTCCGCCTCGATGACCGTTACCCACTTCACGGGCTCAAGCTGTGAGTAATATTCCGCCGCCAGCCTGATCTCTTCGTCAGTTATGTGGGTCGCACTCAGCACCATGCTGTTGTGCCTCCTGTACAAGCTGGTTCGGGCGCCGCTTTTGAAGTCGCGCATTTGCTGCATGAGGTAGTTGACGGGCTGTCCGGCCAACATCGAGGATTCCGGATGGCCCATGCCATGCAGCATGTGACACTGCCCACATGCACGGACATTGGGCGCCCTACCGTGAACCACGATCTCCGGCAGCGGAGGATGCTCATCCGGATACCAGTCCGGTGGGTTGAAGGGATCATTAATCTGGGTTTGCGTGCGCTGCAGGTCACTGCCAGGGACGCTGAGCAGAGTTCCGTCGTCGGGGCCCAGCCCCCGGCCTTCGTCCATCTGGGGATACGCCCAACTGGGGGGGTCGAATTCTTGCGCGGCAGCGGCACTGACCAATATATAGAAGGCCACCGTTGACGTGATGCCGATCGACTTTCTCATGCGTTCTCACCGTGCGTGATCGTTTCAGCCATTGTAGCCTCGGGTGGATTGGCTTAGCTTATTATCTCACCCGAGTTGAATGGATCAGAGAAGGATAAAAACAATGCCCACTGAATACCGGTCGCTGAAATCTATCGTTCTAATCTGGGCTGCCTCGATTCCGATGAATTATGCTTCTGCCCAGAACGTCGCGCAGGATATCCCATTCCACAGGAGCACCGCTAATGCTCCCACTACCGTTCTGGCCAGTGAGGAGCTAGCTCGCGTTCCGCAGTTCATGGTGGATCCGTTCTGGCCCAAGCCGCTGCCCAACAACTGGATGATCGGGCAAGTTTCCGGCGTCCACGTGGACTCCAATGACCACATTTGGATAGTACAGCGTCCGAACTCTCTCTCCGAGCGGGATATCGCGGCCACCTTCGATCCACCACTCAGCAAGTGCTGTTTCCCCGCCCCCCCGGTGCTCGAGTTCGATTTGAGCGGCAACGTCCTACGAGCCTGGGGCGGCCCCGGAGAGGGCTATGACTGGCCGCGGTCGGAGCACGGAATTCATTTGGCTAACGGCTACGTCTGGCTCGCCGGCAACGGCCAGGGAGATAGCCAGATTCTGAAGTTCACCATGGATGGCGAGTTTGTCATGCAGATCGGCGAGCCAGATCAGAACGAGGGCAGCAACGACACACAGAACCTCGGTCGCCCAGCGGATCTTTTCGTCGACGTTGAAGCTGGAGAAGTCTATGTAGCTGACGGGTACGGAAACCGGCGCATTGTCGTTTTCGACACAGAGACCGGTGAGTACAAAAGGCATTGGGGCGCCTACGGCAATACGCCACACGACGATCCCCTTCCGGCTTACGATCCTGCGGCGACCCCGTCTGACCAATTCGGCAATCCGGTCCACTGTGTCCATGTCTCAAAGGATGGCCTCGTTTATGCCTGCGACCGAACCAATGACCGGATGCAGATTTTTCAGAAAGACGGTACGTTCGTTAGCGAAGCTTTCTTCGAGCCCGAGACGCTCATGAACGGCTCCGTATACGATCTTGTCCTGTCGCGAGACCCGGCTCAGAGCTTGATATTCATGGTGGACGGCATGAATAGCGAGCTTAGGATCATCGACCGAGCCTCCAACGTCACACTCGGGCGCGTTGGCCGACCCGGGCGCTCAGCCGGGCAGTTCTATGCCGTACACGATATGACGATGGACTCCCAAGGGAATCTCTACACGACGGAGGTCCAGACGGGACAACGCGTGCAAAAATTCCGTCGGCTGAGTCAATGACTCTCTGGCTGGTCGGCGTCGGCACACTCGGAGGCTGTTGACAGCCCCAACGCTATCACTACTAATTGAGCGACAAATCTCTCAGAGACACGGGAACACTCATGCCAAGACGATATGACGAAGGTAACCTCGATATGAACATTCTCCGGGAAACCGCGGAGAGGTGTAAGAACTGGGGACGCTGGGGTCCAGACGACGAAATAGGCACATTGAACTTTATTACCCCGGAAGACATCGTCGCGGCGGCTCTGTTGATTCGTAAGGGCAAGGTGTTCTCCCTCGGGCTGAACTTCGACAACAACGGCCCACAAAGCGGCCTGTGGGGAAATCGTTTCAATCCGATTCATACGATGACCGCGACCGGAACCGACGCAGTGGCGGGGAACCAGGACGAAAATAAGTTCCGATACGCAGACGACATGATCTCGCTCCCCCTGCAATGCGGAACCCAGTGGGATGCCCTGGGCCATATCTTTTACGGCGACAAGATGTGGAATGGTTACGATGCCCGTCTTGTCGACAGCAACGGCGCTCAGAAGAACGCAATCGACAAAATCAAGGATCGCGCGGTCGGACGTGGAGTTCTACTGGACGTCGCAAAATACGCGGGCGTGGAAGCCTTGGACGAGGGGATGGCGATCACCAACGACGATCTGAACGAAACCGCGGAATCTCAGGGTGTCGCAATCAAGCGCGGTGACTTCGTCATCGTCCGCACGGGTATGATGGGTCAGCGCCAACGGGCCGGAGACTGGGGAGGATACGCAGGCGGGGATGCGCCCGGCCTGGCCTTCGAGACTGCGGAGTGGATATACGAGCGAGAGATCGCTGCCATCTGCGCGGACACATGGGGCTGTGAGGTAAGACCCAACGAAACTACCGAAGCCCAGCAGCCGTGGCATTGGGTGGTGATCCCTATGATCGGAATCACCATGGGCGAGATCTTCGTGGTCGACCACCTGGCCGATGACTGCGCCGCGGATGGGGTATACGAATTCTTCTTCTGCGCGCCGCCGCTGCCCATCACGGGCGGCTGTGGATCCCCGTTGAACCCCATCGCAATCAAGTAATTCGGGCACTAAACGGGCTTGAAATCAGGCTTGACTGAACCCGCCAGTCAGGCGATGCTCGGAACAGTCGGAACGAGCTGCTGTAGCTAAAAATCATCGGGCGCCGAAAACGCTCGGGGGGTGATCGAATGGCTTATTCACTGCTTGGCAAAAACTTCACACCACCCGATGTCGAGGCAAAGGTCACCGGTCGAGCGAAGTACGCCGAGGACTTCCGTGTCGAGGGGATGGTCTTCTGCCGCCTGTTCTTGAGCCCAGTTCCCCACGGGCTGGTGAGGAATATAGATGCCAGCGAAGCCCTGGCCATGGAGGGCGTGCTTGGCGTGCTCACTGCCGATGAGGTGCCCTCGTTCCCCGCGAATCCGATTCTGACGAACGAGCCGAAGTACATCGGAGAGCCAATACTAGCGGTCGCCGCCGTGGATGAGACGACAGCCATGGAGGCGTTAGACAAAATTCAGGTCGACATCGAACCACTGGATTTCGTGGTGGACCCACTTGTGAGTCTCTACCCGGGCGGGCCGAACGCACGCACCGACGGGAACGCGGGGACGCTCGGGACGGAGATCGAGACTATCAAGTGGACAGCGCAGGACTTTGCGGCGGTGCCCGAAGGTGTGTTACCGATGAGTGAGCACGCGTTCGAAGAGTGGTCCTACGGTGATCTGGAGACGGGATTCCAGGATGCGGCCCTCGTACTGGACGAGACCTTCGTGACCGCCGGGAACTCGCATCACTCCATGGAGCCCCGCAGTAACATGGCCTACTGGGAAAACGGGCGTTGCCACGTCTTTGGCTCCGGTCAGAGTCAGTCCTTCAACATGCCCGTATTGGCACGACTCATTGATGAGCCCGTGGAGAACATCCACTACGTGGGAGAGTTCTGCGGCGGCGGATTTGGCTCCAAGGGACGTTCCTATCCCGTGATGGCCATTCCGCCGTTGATGTCGAAGAAAATCAATCGTCCGGTGATGATGCGGATCAGCCGAGAAGAGGAGTACTACCTCGGAATCGCGCGGGGCGGCCTACAGGGGCGAGCCAGACTAGGATTCCGCGAAGACGGCCGCATCATCGCTGCGGACATTTACCTCGTTCAAGACACCGGGCCGACCCCCGGGTTCTGGGATTATCGCGCAGCGGCAGAGTACGCAGCCGTGACCTACACGCCGGTCGCCATGCGTATGCGCGGCGTCCCGGTTCGCACGAACACGATACCCCGAGGGCCGCAACGTGGCCCGGGACAAAACCAGATGGCCAATGCCATGGAGCCCCTCATCGACAAGGCCGCTAAGGAGCTGGGCCTTGACCGAATACAGATCCGTAAGGTCAATGCCCCGGTTCATGACTCGGTCGTGGAAGAACGCCGTATCCCCCTAACGAGCGCCTATATGCACGAAGCGATCGATCGGGGCGCGGAGATGTTCAACTGGACGGAGCGGAGCGCACGCAGCGGTCAGCGTAACGGCTCGAAAGTCACGGGGGTCGCAGTCGGCCAGGGCTTTCACCCAGCGAGCTTTGCCGGCTTCGACGGCTTGGTCCGGCTCAGCCCGGAAGGGAAATTGCATATTCACACGGGCGTCGGCAATCTCGGCACCTATTCCCACACGGACACCTCGCGGGTCGCTGCCGAGATATTGAAGTGCAAGTGGGAGAACTGCCTCGTCGTGCGTGGCGACTCCGACCGTCACCTGCCCTGGAACTCTGGGCAGTTCGGCAGCAACACCAGCGGCACCCAAACCAGAACCGCGTACGCCGCCGCAATGAACGCTATCGGTAAACTTAAAGAAATCGCCGCCATGGACCTGGGCGGTTCCGCAGGCGACTACGATATTGGCGACGAGAAAGTCTTTCGCAAGGATGATTCCTCGGCCAGTATGACCTATGCCGCCGCCGCGCAACGCGCCATCGAACTCGGCGGTAAGTTCAGTGGTGAAGAAGTACCCGAGGACGTACACCCAATCACCCAAGCTGCCGTGCGCGGTCTTGCGGGCAGTGGACTGATCGGCGTTGCCAAGGACAATCTAGCCGCGGGCGGAATAACACCTGCTCTAGTTGCGGGTTTCATGGAGATAGAGTTGGATGTCGAGACTGGGAAGTTCGAAATCATCGAATATGTCGGCGTAGCCGACTGCGGCACGGTCATTCACCCACAGAGCCTGGCAACCCAGATCAAGGGCGGTGCCGTCATGGGCATCGGGCTCGCAGCGCTAGAGCGCATCATCTACGACCCGCAGACCGGGCTACCGGGGAATATCGGCCTGCACCAAGCCAAACCGCCTTCATACCTGGACGTACCGGCTGAGATGCAGTGGGACGCCGTCGATGAACCAGACTTCGTTAATCCAGTAGGTGTGAAGGGTATCGGCGAGCCCGTGATGGGCGCCGCTTCATCCGCCCTAGTGTGTTCGATCTCCGATGCTCTCGGAGGACATTACTTCAACCGCAGTCCGATCGTGCCAGACATGATTGTGAACGCCGTGTCGGGACAGGAGCCCTCCCACAAACCGCTGCAGATCAGCACAGCCTAACTGTCGTCGCCCGAGTAAAGTAAGGTGAAGGACTGCACACAGAGTAGTCCCGCTTAGTCGTCATAGAAGGCCTCGGGATCGATTGGCAAGGAGATCTCTTTCCCGAGCCGCGCCGAACGATCCATTGCCATCGTTAGCAACAGGTTCCTGTGGCCGTCAGCCGCCGAGGCGTGTGGGGAATCAATACCCAACATGATTCGGGTGAACCAAGAAATCGTCTCCTCTTTCATCGGGCCCCAGAGTTGGTCGTTCCAGATATCGCCCGGTGGATAACTAGTCAGAAAATCCACATGTCGCTCCATCGGGGGCTCGAATCCTCTCGTGCGGTAGCCCGCGGGCAACGGCTCCTCGGTGGCAAGCACCAGATCCCGGTGGGTGTCTTCCACGTCGATGACGCCCTTGGTTCCGACAATCCCGATTTCGATACCGTACACAGCGCCCGGCCAGACGACGGGCAGTGCCCAGCTGATATTCATGGAGAAGATCGTCCCATCCTCCATAGTGAACAACCCAAACGTGGAGTCCTTCGTACCCAAATGCCCCAGCACCTTGTCGGTGGACCGAGCGTAGACCGATGTCGGCACCTTGCCCTCCATGAGCCACATGGACATGTCCAAGCTATGCGTACCCGACACGACCATAGGCGTCAGGTTCTTTCGTTCAGTCGTCTTCTCGATCGTCGCGATAGGTACCATACGATTCATCAACGCCCGAGTGATGACCGAATGCACATCTCCGATCTGCCCTGCGGTCAAACGTTCTTTGATCGTCAAGAAACGGCGGCGAAAGCGCTGCGTATAGGCCACACACGCATCCACGTCGGCCTCGGTGATCGCGTTAAAGATCTGGACCGATTCTCGTGGATCCGTAGCCAAGGGTTTTTCGATGAACAGCTTGTGGCCGCGATCGACGGCCATGAGCGTCGGCTCCGTATGACGGTTCTCGTCGGTGAGGACCATGACCGCGTTTACCTCGGGCCTATCGACCAGCTCTTCGAATGAAGTAGTGAAGAAATCCGCGTTTGTGTCTTCAGCCAACTGTTTGCCGACGGATTCCTGCTCATCGCACAAACCCAACCATTCAACACCGGGGAATTGCCGGGCGAATTTGGCTCGGATGCGCCCAATCGTACCGCAGCCAACGATCGCAAGCCCTATTTTTTCAATATTATCAGTCATTTATGATGAATCCTTTCGTTGCCCGCGCCTAAAGATACCGTCATAGAACGTATAAAGCACGACCAACAACAGAACGGTTCCGAGCTTCCGATCCCAAAGCACGTTGACAACACCTACGTCCTCAAAAACCAGCAATGCGCGACGCAGATTCTCATCTGCGATTGGGCCGAGGATGACAGCCAACACCAACGGAGCCAACGGAAAACCAAAACGGTGCAAAACATAACCGACGAGACCAGAAATCAGCATGACATAGACATCAAAGAAATTGAGATTCACGGCAAAAGCGCCCAGGATACAAACTGGAAGAATCAAGGGCATCAGTAGCGTCTTCGGCAGACTGAAAAGCTTCACACACGGCCTGATGAGTGCAATCGCCATACCGTACATAAAGAAGTTGGCGATTATCAGACCAATGTAGATGAAATAGATCAAGCCAGGATTTTCCACCTGGATCAACGGCCCCACCACGACATTCTTCAATTGAAGCGCCGCGAGAATGGCCGCCGCAGCCGCATTGCCTGGAATTCCAAGCGCGAGCGTAGGCAACATGGAGCCACCGACATTGGCGTTGTTGGCAACCTCAGCGCAAACGATTGCCTCGTAGCTACCTTTACCCCATTTCCCGCGTTCCTCTTTAGAGGCTCGGCGCCTGCCGACGTCATATGCAAAGAAAGAGGCCACGTTAGCGCCCGCGCCCGGGATCGCACCAATAATCGTGCCGATAATGCCTGAACGAAGGCTGGGCTTAACATATCTAATTAATGTGTTCAGAGACGGCAGCACGCGACCGACGTCGGAGGGAATCTTCGGTGGACTCTTTTGCGGAAGAACACGAAGGATCTCTGCCAATCCGAATAAGCCGATGAGCACGGGGATGAACCCGATACCGTCATCCAGATAAAAAGAACCGAGGGTGAATCGGGAAACGCCATGAATAGCGTCCAATCCGACGAATGAGACCAGCAGCCCAATCCAGCCGGAGATCCATCCTTTGATGGGAACTTCCATAGAGGACATGGAGCCGCAGATGGCGATACCCCATAGTGAGAGGAGGAACATCTCCCAGGACCGAAACTGAAGGGCAAGAAAAAGAACGGCCGGAATGAACGCGATGAGCAACAGGATGCCGACCCAGTTTCCCAGGAAGGATGCGGATATCGCCGTGCCCAAAGCCAACCCGCCCTCCCCGCGCCGGGCTAGTGCGTATCCCTCGATCATGGTAGGCACCGCGTCGGGTGTGCCGGGTATATTCACAAGCACGGCGGAGATCGCCCCGCCAAAGACACTCCCGGTATAGACGCCCAGCATGAACATGATCGCAACGGTCTGGGACATACCTACGGTAAGACCGATCAGCAATGTCATCGCCATCGTAGTGGAAAGGCCAGGCATTGCGCCCCAGAGAATCCCGAGAGAGACGCCGGAGAGACATGCAACCCAGAGCCAAGGGTTCTGGGCGATCAGCAGAAGCTGCTCTTGAACCTGGGCGAGCGCTTCCATGGCCGGATCAGAACGTCTCCGGCATGAGGATGCCGAATCCGTAACGGAACACGAACGCCAGAGCCTCAACCGTGATCAGCGTAGTCAGAAAGCACCGCAGCAGCGAAGCCTTCCAGAACGTCCGCAGCAGCCAGGTCACCATGATCACTGAGATCACCTCATAACTACTGATCTGAAGCTCGAAGAGTGGTGTTGGGAAACGAAGCTCGAAATTTATGAAGGCGACCAATAGCACGTAGGTCACGACTAGTGCAGTGAGCATGGGTCTACGCCAATTCTTAGCTGACCAGAACCCCTTGATCATCCTCGATGAGATGCCGAGCAGCCCCGCCACGTTCATCTTCGCTCCCGCCCTAATCGCTCGCGCACCGAGCATGAGAGCCATCAACAAGAGAGTGAATCCGGTGATAAAAGGAAGTAGTCCCGGTGCGGTGTAGAAGGATCCGGGTACGTCGAGTCGAAGTGAAAACACTAAGGTGAGCACAGCGACAACCACTACGACGGCTGCGCTCGCGAGATCCTTATTCGGTGTAGGGCGCCCCTCCAGCTCTTCTTCGCCGAGAGGTTGTGGGACCTTCTCAGTCGACATCGTGGATCAGAGGCATCTGATAGCCTTCGCGAGTCCGCCGTTGATCGCAGTCTTCTGACGTCGGTAGGCGCAGCTCTGCAGCCAACGTCCTCAAGACGGTATCCGGGAAGCACATCGCCACGAGTGCAACGGGCCGTTCGGGCCAACCGGCGTTACCGGGCAAACGAGGGCCATGAGAGAAAACACCAACTACCTCGACCCCGCGTCGGACCCTGATTCGGCCTCAGTAATCCGCCTCAGAATTTGCAACGTGAATCCCGCTCCGAAAGCATCAATCTGATGCGATGCGTTGAAAATCATTCTTGCAAGACTGCCCTGCCGACGCAAGAGAACCAGCGATCACAATGGCATTTCGCTCTGGCCTGGCGGGTGTTTCATGTGAATGTGGGCTAGCGTAGAATCCGTCCCCGCAGTCAGTTAGCGTGCCTTCCGCGGATCTATCTTAACCAACCGCGAACCGCACCAAATCACATAGGCTGAGCGGCAGCGGAGAGGGCGTGACCCTCATCCATACTTACTTGTAGGACACACAGGGGATCGAGCATGGCTAATTTCGGCACGGTGGGAATGGACTGGCAGCAACGGATCAACTGGGACCGGTTGCGCACGTACCGGCTCGAAAGGGCCCGGGAGAAAATGAAAGCTCACGGGCTCAGCGCACTCGTCCTCATGTACGACGAGAACGTCCGCTACGTGACGGGCACGCTGACGCCGGGATGGTGCCGACTCAAGCCCGGACTCCGTTACGCCATGCTGTGTGGTGACGATCCACCCGTGCTGTTCGAGCAAGGTGATATCGGCAAGCAGATTCAACGCCACTCGCCGTGGATCCCACCAGAGAACATCCGTTACTCCTATGCCTGGATCAAGGGCGCTGCGGGTCCCGCCTCGCAACAGCAGGTGAAGAAGTTCGCCAACGCCGTGCTACAGGAAATGAAGAAGAGCAACGTAGCCGGTGAAAAGGTCGGCGTGGATTTCGTCGATATCAATATGATGAGCGCATTCAAAGAAGCGGGTATCGACTGGACCGACGGGATGACGCCGATGATGGATGCCCGTGCGGTCAAGAACGTGGACGAGCAGGAGTGCTTCCGAATCGTGGGTGCTATTGGCGATGCCGCGCACTGGGAGACGATGAAGTTCCTTCGGCCGGGACTGACCGAGAATCAGGTCACCGCACATATTATGGAATATCTCTACAACATCCCGGGTGTAGAAGACGTGGAAGACGTTATCGTCTCTTCCGGCCCCAATACCTGGCCGAACTGGCGCAACTTCTCCGACCGCATAATCAAGCCGGGGGACATTGTCTTCATGGACCTCGCTGCACTGACCTGGAACGGTTACAAGTCCTGCTACTACCGCACCTACTGCGTGGGCAAGGAACCCACGGAGAAGCAGAAAGAGGTCTACGCGACGGCGCTGGAATGGCTCTATAAGGCGATCAACGAGGTCAAGGTGGGTGCGACCACGCGCGATATCGCGTCGGTCTGGCCCTCCGCAAAGGAAACGTGGGGATACGACGAAGAGGATCAGGCCGCCGCAAACCTCTGGGGTCATGGGCTGGGGCTCGCACAGTACGACCCGCCCGTCATCTCACGGATCTGGTCGCTGGATCATCCCATCGACATACAGGAAGGCATGACCTTCGCACTGGAAACCCAACACGGTATTCCCTTCGAGTGGGGTGTTCGCATCGAAGAGATGCTGATTGTGCACAAGGACCACACCGAAATCGTCTCCAACTTCCCTATAGAGCAAATTACAGTAGTGGACCCGATCCCCGGTTACGCGGCACCGGACTCGAGGGATCGCAAGCTCGTCTAAGTCCGGCGACAGCGTAATGAGCGAGATAACAGTCCCATTGAGCGCCGCGGGAGCAGCGAATGCCGACCGCTTCGGACCCAAAGCCGCCAATCTGGCGGCTCTGGGCGCCGCGGGCCTGCCAATCCCGGGTGGCTACGCGCTGGATGCGGAAGCCTATCGCATACAGCTACGCGCGCTGGGGTTGGAGGAGACGGCTCGCAAGGTGTTCAGCACCGAGGGGATGGAGGCTCGCCGAAGCGCTCTCGCGATAAAGCTTGGTCTCTTAGATAAGCCCATCGCCGATGAGCTCATGGCACCGTTGCTTGAGACCTGGCGTTCGATCATGGCGGTGCCCGGCACCCTCGGCGTAGTCCGATCGTCTGCACTCGTCGAGGATCGATTCGGCTCCAGCTTTGCAGGACAGTTCGAGAGCTTCCTCGGACTCGAAAACGAGACCGAGTACCTGACGGCCGTGCGTTCGTGTTGGTGCGCGCTGTGGGCGACACGAGCGTTGCGCTACATGGCGACACATGATCTCGATCCAGCGGACACGGCCATGGGTCTGATCATTCAGCCGCTGGTGCATGCCAAGGCCTCCGGCGGGGGGCTTAGCCAAACTGCAGAGGGTGACATGCTTATAAGCTCTACCTGGGGGCTCGGATCCGCCATCGCCCAGGGAGAGGTTGTACCCGATCGTTACCGGTTAACCCGTGACGGTGAGATCCTCGAGATGGCGGCCGGCAGGAAAACTCACGCTGTTGGTTGTGCCCATACCCAAACGGTCAGTCGTACCGAAGCATTTGAACCTTGCCTGAGTGAAGACCAGGTGAGAGAGCTCGGGAGGTATCTCCTTACCTCGGAGTCGATCGTAGACGGCCCCGCGGAAATCGAGTGGTCCCTGGACGAGGTGGGTTTTAAGCTCCTCCAAGCCAGACCACTGCACGTAGAAACCAACCACGCACCAGAGCAAATCTGGGAGGCGCACCCCCGACTCAGGGGTCACCCGGCGGGCGTCGGCTGGGGAACGGGCCCGGCGCGTGTGGTGAACTGCGAATGTGAGCTCAGCCGGGTGGGACCAGGCGACGTCCTGATCACCAAAGTGCCAGGTCCAGCCTTGACCCAGGTACTGCCCCAGGTATCCGGGGTGGTCGCAGAACTTGGGGGGAGCACATCGCACCTAGCATCCCTCGCAAGGGAGCGCGGGATCCCCATGGTGCTCGGGGTGCTGGATGCTACCGGCAGCATTCCAGACGGCTCGACGGTCGCGGTGGATGGGGTCGCCGGTATCGTGCGCTGGATGTCCTAACTTACGATAGGTATCAAGATGACGAAAGCAAAAGTCGTGCTCACAGACTATGTCTGGGATTCGTTGGATGTCGAGAACGAGATTCTCGGTGCGGTGGCCGAAATCGTCCCTCTTCAGGTCACAGACCCTGAGGCGTTCTTCCCGGAAGCCGAAGACTGTGAAGCATTACTAAACACCTATGGCGGACCAATCACCGCAGATATCATGGCCCGAATGCCTAACTGCAAAATTATTTCCCGCTATGGGATAGGCGTCGATACGATAGATCTAGCAGCTGCAACAGAAGCGGGAATCATCGTCACAAATAATCCAACCTACTGCATTGAAGAAGTTGCCGAACACACCCTCGCAATGCTTCTCACATGCGCACGAAAAATCGCATTCTATGACCGTCTTGTTCGCGGTGGTCAGTGGGCCGTACCGCCTGGAAAACCGATGTTCCGAATAGCCGGTTCGACTGTCGGATTAATCGGCTTCGGTAATATTGCGCGCCGTGTTGCACGAGGTGCTGCAAGCCTAGATATGCGTGTCCTTTACTCTGACCCCTTCGTTGAAGAAGGACAATTCGATGTACCTGGTGAAAAGGTAGAGTTCGAAAACTTGCTCAGGGAATCGGATTACCTTTGCGTCCATGCACCACTCACGCCTCAAACTCGTGGAATGGTGGGCACAGAAGCATTTTCAAAAATGAAAAGCTCCGCATTCATTATTAACTGCTCGCGCGGCCCAATTATTGACACGAAAGCATTAGTCCACGCCCTCGACGAGGGACAAATAGCAGGTTGTGCTTTAGATACCACCGACCCAGAACCGCTCCCGATGGATCATGCGCTCCAGTCTCGAGAAAATGTCATCATAAATCCGCATGCAGCGTGGTATAGCGAACAAGCGATGGCGGGACTGCAACGCGGCGCACCGAGTGAGGTCCGCCGCGTCCTTGCAGGCCAATGGCCGGTCAACCTGGTTAACCAGGCCGTGAAAGAAAATAATCGCGCTGGTATTAAATAGAGACTCTAGCGAGTTTTATTTCTCTAGCCGATTCCTACTATGGAGCCGTGAGCTTAAACAGATAACCATCGCCACGACGTCCGTCCTCAAGCACCCATATTGCACCGTCAGGTCCCTGCTCCACATCTCTGATGCGACGACCGTCCACCTCTAGCCTCTGTGCTTCTTGAGCAGTTTCGCCATCAAACTCTACCCTGATGACTGCCTGTCCAGACAAGCCGCCAACGAACGCATCACCATCCCACTCTGGGAACTCGCTGCCACTGTAGAACATCAAGCTTGATGGGGAGATGGCTGGAACCCAGTAAGCGGCGGGCCTATCAAATTCAGGATTCAGCCCATGATCAGAAATTTCCAATCCATGATCCCTTATTGCAACAGCAGTCCGAGATGAAAGCGGATGGTCAGGAATAGATTGAGTCTCATAATGATCACCATTCGATACGATTGGATAACCGTAATTTTTGGCTCGCTCAACCATATTTAGTTCATCACCATGCCTAGGGCCCATTTCAATGTTCCATAGCTGGCCCGATTCATCGAACGCGAGCCCTAAAGGATTACGATGGCCCAACGACCAAATCTCAGCTGCGACACCACCACGGGCATTGAACGGATTATCGTCTGGAACAGAGCCGTCCATATTTAATCTAACGACCTTACCTATGTTAGTACCTAAGTCCTGAGATGGATCAAACTTCTGACGATCCCCAGAACTGATCCATAGATAGCCATCCGGGCTAAATGCGATTCGATGGCCATAATGACCTTGGCCGCTAACTTTAGGTACTTGGCGCCAGAGGACTTCCAGATCCGTGAACTCTCCTCGATTACCGCTCAAGCTCAACTCGGCGCGCGCAACGGCCGCACCTCTGGTGTCACCGTCACCGGGTTCGACGTAGCTCATATAGACGAGATTGTTTTCTTCGAAGTCGGGGTGAAGAACAACATCACCGAACCCGCCTTGGCCGCCATGACTGATCTCGGGTAATCCCGTAATTTCACCAATCGCGCCATCGGCGCTCCTCAGTTTCAGGGCGCCGGCCATTTCGCTGATCAGCAACCGGCCGTCGGGGAGAAACTCCAGTGCCCACGGCACCTCGTATCGTTCCAACTCGGTTACTGTGAAATCTGCGTGTTGTGCATGCGCCGTGTACACGGCGAACGCGCAGCTCAAACACGTCAATATATTGATTTTATGGAACATTTCCGACCCTCCAGCCGTAAAAGCGGTACGGGATTACGGCTTAATTAGTAATCGCCCTTCGGCAAGACCTCCGGGCAGTCGATTCCCTGCTTTCGATTAGTTTACCTAAGACTCGCTGACTTCGCCCACCCTAAACGTTCAACGCACGAAATCGGTGCGTCGCCAGGCCTGATCCGCGGGCTCGTCCGGGTCTGACTTCAAGAAACGTATCAGCTCCGCGTGAAATTCGTCGGGGCTGTCAAAGGCTGGCGCATGTCCAACCTCCGGGAACAACACAAGCTCGGCGTTCTGCAGCGACTCTGCGACGTGGCGAGCTCGAGCCGGGTAGTCGTCGACGAGTCGGTCCTCGGCGCCGCCGATCACGAGTGCTTTGGATGAGATGTTCTGCCATTCGTGGACCACAGGGTCCTCAAATAGGATCATTCTCTGAGCAGCGCGCACGCGAGCCATCCGTGGCCAGTCCCCACCCAGCGTGAGCCCGTATTGGACTCCCACCCAGTACAGGTATTCGGGTTTCCAACCCCTGGGATAGTACCGAGTGTGGCTAGCTAGAAGTCCACGGTAGTCAGTTGCGAGCGCCCGCTCGTAGGCTACCTCAGGATCTGTCCACTCATTGCCGGGGCGTGGGTCTGTAAGGCCTATCTGATTGACCATGACCACATGCGAGGTCGTTTCCGGATACGTCGACGCGAAGCGAGTCGCCACCATGCCTCCCATCGAGTGGCCAACAATCGCCACCCGATCGAGTCCCAACTTGTCGATTAGCATCTTGGAGTGCCGCGCCGGCATATGAAGGTTGTAGTGGGTGTCGGGCTTCGACGAGCGACCGAAACCGATGCGGTCGATGGCTATGACTCTGAAGCCCTCTCGACGCAGAGCCTCGATCGTCACTTCGAATGCAGCGGCAAAAAAATTCATGCCGTGGAACAGCACAACGGTACGTCCGTTCGGGGTCCCGGCGGGTGCAACGTCCATATACGCCATGCGATAGTCCTTACCGCCAAGACTCACTGGCAGGTACTCCACAGGGAACGGATAAGACACGTTAGAATAATCGATCGCGGTGGTCTGCCAATCAGCGGGCGGCTCGGCAGGCGGCCCATTCTGCGCGACCGCGGGTAACACAGACGCGGCAATCAGTCCCGCGACGACTGGAAACGATGCGATTCTGCGCTCAATCGTTAACATAGGATTCCCCACTATCGTGATCCCAGCGGGTACCAGCCGGCATCCCGAAACTCAATACCCAGACCTTCGATCGCTTCCCCAAACGCGCGAATCATCGCCGCTGTCGCCCGAGTGTCCGGCGGCGGGTTGCTCTGAGAATCCACGAGCCAACGTGCATGCGGGTTGTCGTAATGATTCAGATACACCACCGCGGGCATAAACGTCTTCAGGCATTCAGCCACCGGAATCGGACGCATTCGATCCACAGGGAGATTCATAGGCATCACCGCGACGTCGATATTCTGTAACGCCTGAATCTCGGGTACGCACTCACCCACTCCGGAGAAGAAAAGACGCTTTCCGCCGAGCGTGATCACATAGCCGTTCGCTTCACCTTTTGGATGGTAAGGAAGCCCGGGTGTCATGTCGTAGGCGCCCACCGCCTCAACCTCGATGCCGGCAAAGACGCTGCTCTCGCCATTGGAGATCACTATCCCGTCAGGAAACTGCCCATGGGCTTTCGCGGTTAACACGACCGGCGCACCCGGTTTGCGAAGCTGGGCGATCGCAGCGAGGTCCAAGTGATGCCCGGGGTCATCAGTCACCAAAATGAGATCCGCAGACTTAGCCTGGGACAGATCTCCGAGACTCCAGGGATCGATGTGGATAACCCGTCCCGCGTGCTCTAGCTGCGCGCTTGAATGGATGATCGGCGTGATAACAATGTCGCCACCTTCGGCAGCGATCCTGTTGGAGGACTGCGCAAACGCTGGGCTGACCCCCACCATGAAAACCAGGCTCGACAGTAACAAGCGCATGATGCCCTACCTTTTTGCTTCTTAGTAAGGGTCCGGGGACCCGAGAGACATTCGCCCGAGTGTGGACTCGCAGTGATCGGAGATCAAGGAATTCTCGGCATAGTCACCCACCCAATTCAAGGAGATACACGTCTTCCGAAAGCTAACGTTGATCGATGTTGGGCCGGGCCCGAGCCATGAGTTCCTGCAAGTCGCAGAATCAAGCGTTAGGGCGATTTTGCAGATCCTGGGGGGGGTGTAGCATGCTTGTGAACGAGCTCCAACGATTAGGGACATTCGCGAATAACGGGAGTAGTATCCAGCTAAAATATCGACCGCAACTGAGAAGGGGGAGGAACCATGCGGCTGATCCTTGAGCGGTCAGTATTAGCGGTCGTATTTGCCCTAATGATGCTGCCCGCGACAGCGCATCATAGCCGGGCGATCTACGATCAAGAACGAACCGTTACGATCGAGGGTGTTGTCACCAGCTACGAATGGACCAACCCCCACGTCTATCTCTATGTCGAATCGCAGGACGATTCCGGTGACGCTGTAGTGTGGGAGTTAGAGGGCAACGTCACGACAATAATGAGAAGACTAGGCTGGTCCAAGGACACCTTCGCGCCGGGTGACCGGGTCATCGCAAAAGCCAACCCTTCGAGGGACTCCACGAGGATGATGGCTTA
>Ga0315339_1001765_pt1 | contig 17971 bp, 18 predicted proteins | sample ASW17metaG_FD_204514 | JGI IMG/M metagenome (GOLD analysis project Ga0315339, IMG submission 204514) | Ammonia-oxidizing marine archaeal communities from Pacific Ocean, United States - ASW #17 | ecosystem: Environmental > Aquatic > Marine > Oceanic | place: USA: California | collected 2016-12-05
CGTGGCTGAGCATCGAGTCGAGGCAGCGTTCAAAGCCCTTGCTATAATCGCGTCCCTCGCACAGATGGATGTCGGTGAAGTAGATGAATTTCATGGTGGCCTTTTTTGTAGGGAATATCAACGGCTATTTTTGCGACCAGACCAACGGCGTCTGCTCGTCGTCGTTGTGCAGGTCGCCGATTTCCATGCTTTCACAATACTCTTTTGACAGAATATTCTGGATGCCGTTGAAGGTCGCGCCATCGGGCATATAGGCGCAGGTCATCGCCCGGCGGGCATATGGCGTCATATTGGGACCGGCGGCGTGGGCCATGAGTCCATTGTGGAAACCGGCGGAACCGGCCTTCATCGCGGCGGGGACTGGTTCGATCTCCCTAAACTCGGGGTATTGGTCGAAGAGGGCGCCAATATCGGGGCTGAAGCCGCCTTTGCGCTCGTAGTCGGCCTGTTGATGCGAGCCGGGCAGGAAATACATGCAGCCGTTTTGCACCGTGGCGTCGTTGAGCGCGATCCAGATCGAGATGGCGTTGGGCGAGTGGAAGGACCAGTTGGGCACGTCCATATGCCACGAGGTGGGGTTGCCCCAGGCGGGTTTCTGCAAGGTTTGGTCGTGCCAGACGCGGATGCCGTTGATGTCGGCGAGTTGGCAGAGCATTTCGCCGAGCGTCGGGTTAAGGAAGAAATTCTTGATATCGTCGTTGACTCGCCAGAGATTGACCCGTTGCAGGAATACCCGGTTGTAATAGGTCTGGCTGTCGTCCTTGATGCTCTCGTTGTGCTCGCCGGAAACTTTGTTGCCGCCCATCGTCTCGACACCGGTGTCGACGGCGGTGTTGAGGTCGCGCAACTCGTCGGGAGCGAGGAAGTCGTCGACGATCAACCAGCCTTCTTTCTGATAATTCTCTATTTGAGCAGGAGCGAGTTCGGTTTTCATTAGATGTCCTTTTTTAGTGGTTTTGCATCATTGCCCGCATTTGTTCGCCGTCATGACCTGGATTATACGGGCCGATGGCGATGCCGAGGTCGCGAGCTCTGGGGCGGATATCGGTGTTGGCGCTCATCGGAGATTCTCCTGAGATGCGCTAAAAATGCTGCAGGTGTTCATTCGGGGCTCTTCTTGGATATGCTAAATATGCGGATTGTCGAAGCGCTGGTCGATTCGCATTACGTCACCTAAGGGATTGTTTTTGTCTTCTAGGGTGTCGGCGACGACCGGGCCGATTGATCCACCGAATTTGAAACCGTGCCCGCTGCCGCAACCGGCGACCAGTATGCGCTCTGAGATCCAGTCGACGACGAAGCCATTGTCGGGGGTATTGGTGTAGAAACAGGAGCGACCACCGAGCAATTGTGCGTCGGCGAGGGCCGGGATGCGTTCACTGGCGAAGCGTTGGGCTGTGGCGAGGAAATCTGGGGTCGCTTCGCGGTCGGCGTCGGGATCGACGGTCGGGCCTTTTCTGTCGTCGGCTATTTTTACCAGTCCCTCGTGCAGGAAGGGGAAACCGTACCAGTCTTCACGCGCCGAAGGTGCGGACCAAACCGGAAAAGCGCCGGCGATAAAGGGCGCGGGGTCGGCTGGTTTAAAAAAGGCCATCTGTTGACGGGAAATGCGCAAAACTTGGCCGATGGAAGGGCAGAGCCGGGCGATCCAAGGACCGGCGGCGAGGATCGCCCGGTCAAAGCGTTGCTTGCTTTCGCGGGTACTGACGACGACTTCGCCGCCTTCTTCGTCAATGGCCTCGACCGGTGTTTCTTCAAGTAGTTGTATCCTTTGTAATTTGGCTAAACCCGCTAAGTCTTCCAGCGCCTGCCCGCTGCGCAAATAACCGGCCCAGGGGTCGAAGAGCAGGGTGTCCGTCGGCTGCAGAGAAAAGGTGGGAAAGCGGCGGCCGGCCTCGGCTGGTGTGAGCAGTTGCAAGCCGGATTTCCTTTCGCCGAGTAGTTGCCAACTTTGATAGTGCCGGTCGTCCTTGGTGAAACTCTGTAAGATATCGAGTTTGCCGGTTTGATAATAGATCGCGCCGCTGAGCTGATGGTGCCAGGCTTGCCATTGCTCGGTGGCTCTTTCGACCAGTTCGAGGTAGGCTCCGTCGTAATTGGTGCGGCGGATTATTTTAGACAGGTCGGTGGAGGACGCGCGCTCGCAGGGGATGGTGCCCTGCTCGAAGAGGCAGACCTCGTGGCCGCGTCCGCGCAATGTCAAGGCGGAGGCCAAGCCGAAGATACCGGCGCCGATTATACCGATGCGCATGGAGGATTGTCCGCTCGCTGCATGACTGACAAGGTATTTTTTACGTTGGGGTCAGTATACGAGGTTTACACTGGACGAGCAAAGTCGCGACCGTTCGCTATCGGTTGTTTCGCCATATTTTAGTTAATATGCGAGTATTGATTATGGCGATAAAGATACTTTTCGGGTGTGTGGAAACTCGCTATATTGTGCCGCAGACGAAACCATATAGGAGGTGGAGATGAGCGAGAAACTGCGCTTGTTGTCGATTGGCGCACACCCGGCCGATATTTTTGACCAGTCTGGCGGCACTATGGCCCACCACGTCGCGCGTGGCGACTGGGTCGGTTGTGTGGTGCTGACACATGGGGCGAGGGTGCACGACAAGGTGCTCAGCGATGAAATGTTTCATAGCGATGAAGTACGTGAAGGGGAAGCACTGGAATCATTGATGCAGGAGCGGGCCGATGTCAAAGCGGACGAGGTGCGTCGGGCCTGCGGGATCTTGGGCGTCGAGGATCTGCATTTTTTTGGCGCAGACGACGCGGTGTTGTTGGTGAGCGAAGCAATTGTGCGGCGACTGGCTAGGCTTTTACGCGAGCTGAAACCCGATGTCGTGTTGACGCATTTCCCCAAGGAGGGTGATGGCCAGACTAACCCGCATGCGGTCTGCGGCCAGATCGCCACGGCGGCGATGTCGTTGGCTGCCGCTGTCGATCCAGGCGACAGCCAACCGCCGCACAAGGTTGCGCAGGTCTTTTATTTTGGTACAGGGGCGGCGGCCGTGCCCAATAGCGTCTGGGACTCGGAGGGCGGCTATTACAATGATGTCTTTATCGATATCACGGATGTTGTCGAGAAAAAGCTGGCGTCGTTGGATTGCCTGGAAAGCCAAGGGTATGGCGGGGCTTATGCGCGCAAGCGGATCGAGACCAGTGACGGGGCGTTTGGTATAGCCGGTGGGTGTGCCTATGCCGAAGGGTTTATTAAGGCTAAGGCCGAGACGTATTATCATCTGCCGTTGACGGAGTATGCGCTGAAGAGGGCGCGGGCATCGGACCACGAGCAGATCGAGGTGCAGTCGTTTAAGATTCGCACGGATTGAGTAAGAAAAAACGAAAATTAACTTCGTCAAAACAGAATATTGGCTTATTTATTGCGAAATACCTGGCCTGGCACGCGCGTCATTTTTCGGTGCCGGCGACGAGGTCGTCGAGCAGGAGCAGTTGGCCGCCGTTTTCGGCGGATGTATTGGCACCTAAGACAGCGGCGAGGCTATTGATCGAAGGCACATAGGGGCTACGCGGCATGCTCGGGTCACCGGCTTGCACCGCTTCGATAAAGGCACGGGTTTGGGAGAAGAAGGCGCCTCTGGCCTGGGTTTCCCCTTCCCATACGACTTCACCGTTTTCCGTGACCTTGGTAGGAGTCCATTCGATAATCGAGTCGTCGCTGATTACGAGGATCTCGCGTTTGGAGTAGGGCACATTACTCATCACGCGCGAGACGCTGGCATTGGCGGTGAGGCGTTCTTTGAAGCGGTAATTGACATTGTAGACGTGCGGCAGGTTCATCGGCTCGATGCGCTCCTCGGGCAGCGACTCGACGTAGAAGGCGGAGACCGCGTCGATATCGCCGAGGAAGTAGCGCAAGAGGTCGACACTGTGAATGGTGTTTTCGACGAAGGAACCGCCGCACAATTCGTAGCGACTGGTCCAGTAGCGGATCGGTTGGCCGCTGTAGAAGTTTTGAATCTGCGCGTGGCGCGGGGTGCGTTGTAGGATCAATTCGCGCGTCGGTTCGGAAGAGGGCTCGTATCGGTAGACATAGCCTACTTGTGTGACAATGCCGGCTTTTTCGATGGCGGCGTTGAACTCGGCGGCCTGCGCGAGGTCGAGGGTCTGCGGTTTTTCGACGAAGAGGGCGATGTCTTTGTTGGCGGCGATCAACAGTTCGTCGCTGTGCACCGCGGGTGGGATGCACAGATAGACCGCATCCAGTTCTTCCTTGTCGAACATCTTGTGGTGGTCGGTATAGGTGGCCTGTGGTTTGTAGATGGCGGCTTGTGTCTTCAGGGTCTCTTCGCTCATGTCGCAAAAGGCCTGGAAGACGATCTTGCCTTCCTCGGCGAGGGCGGTGAGGGCGGGCAAATGCGCGTGTTCAGAGATGAAGCCAAGGCCGATACAGCCGACGCGGACGGGTGTCATAGGGTATTCCTTTTAAGAGGATATCGCGTTGATGCGGGCGATGAGTTCGGGAGACAGATGGCGGCCGTCGGAAACGGCGGTCGAAGTTTCAAGTTCTGTTGTATTGGCAGCACCGGTGAGGATCATCGAGACTTGCGGGTCGGAGAGTAGGTAGCGCAGGCCGAGATCGGGTATGTCGCCGGGTTCGTCTTCGAGCAGCGCCTCGACCTTTTCGAGCTTGGGGTTGAGATCGGCGAAACGGCCGGACTTCATCCACGCCTCGCGTTTGGAGCCGAGCAGACCGAAGTGTAGCGGTGAAGCCAGAATGACGGCCACGTCGCGTACGGTGGCGGTTGGTATCAGCACTTCTTTAGCCGTCTGGACCAACAGATCGTATTTAAGGAAAGTGATCACCGAGACGAAGGCGTCTGATTCCCTGAGCACGTCGCGCATCAGTTCGAGATCCGAACCGGTGAGGCCGATGTGTTTGACGATGCCTTGCTCTTGCATTTCGAGCAGGGCTTCAAGGGTGCGCCCTTTGCCGAAGATGCCGTCCCAGCCGGCCTGTTCGGCCTCGTGGATTTGCACCAGGTCGACTGAGTCGCGTTGCAAACGTTGCAGGCTGGCCTCGAAACCGCGCCAGACGGTGTCGCGGGTGTAATCGTAGGGGCTAGGGAAATAACCGACTTTAGTTGCGAGATAATAGGGTTCGGTCACGCCTTTGAGCGCGTGTCCGAGCACCTTTTCGCTGCGTCCCTGGCCGTAGAGCGGGGCGGTGTCGAAGTAGTTGATACCGAGTTCAAGGGCTAGTTCGACCATGCCAACCCCGTGGGCCACGGGCAGCAAGCCGTATTCGGGTCGGCCGTAAAACCAGGACCCGCCGAGCGATATTTCACTGATCTGCCAATTCGTTTTGCCAAAGCGTCGATACTGCACGGATCCTCCGAAGTGAGCGGTTAAAGATTCGAGTCATTGAGTTAACTTAGGCAACAGTGCTTTCCATCGTCAAATTTGCGCAAAGCGTGTTGGGGCCGGTGACTTGCCGGAAATTTGTCGAGGCGGGAATACCAACTGTTTAACGGTCATTGCAGGAGGAATTCAGGGAAGGGGTCTCTCCGTTCGGGACGGGACATCGGCGGTAGAGGTTGATGCCGTTTTGGCCGGTCAGGGCGATCGATAACTTGTAACTGCTCAGTGCCAAGAGCGAGGCCAATAGCTGGGTGATGACCAGGATGTGTTTTTTTATAGTTTCTTGTCGAGCGGGTAATATTTTTTGGCGCAAGCCTACCGCTTGACAAGTGATTCGTCAAGCGGTAGGCTTGCGCGCATTGGATCTGTAGCATATGTGCAGCTTATGGCACACTATGGATATTGAGTTTTTGTAAAAAAACGGGGGATATGAGGAACAGTAAAGTCTTGCAAAAAATTCGCACGGGCCGCGGCGTCCGCATTTGCGGCCTGGGGCACTATCTGCCATTTTTTGTGCGTTACGCCGCCCATAATGGCTATGACGCGATCTGGCTCGATTTGGAGCATCGGGCGATGGATCAGCGCGAGATCCAAGGGCTCTTGGCCATGTGCCATGCCCATGATATCGATTGCATGGTGCGGGCTCCGACGCTTGAACGCACCCGCCTGTACCGCTATCTCGAAGACGGGGCGACCGGTCTGATGATGCCGCTGGTATCCGACGCGGGCCTTGCTCGTGAGATCGTCGAGGCGGTGAAATACCCGCCCTTGGGCAATCGCGGGTTAGACGGGGCGGGTTTGGACGGAGATTTTGGTCTCGACGTATGGCACGAGGGCAGCACCTACATCAATGACGCCAACCGCGAAACCTTTATCGTTTTACAGATCGAAACTCCCGAGGCCTTGGCTAATGTCGACGAGATCGCGGCGGTCGACGGGGTCGACGGACTTTTTGTCGGGCCAACCGATCTGGGGTTGCGACTCGGCCAGGCTGGTGGCAACGCCGACCTCGACCAGGCCATTGCCCGGGTCGCGGAAGTGGCGCAAAAACACGACAAAGCCTGGGGCATGCCTGCGGGCACCCCCGAGGCGCTGGCCGCGTTGCGCGCACAAGGGGCACAACTCTTGGCATATGGCGGCGATTTCGCCCTGGCCAAGGTGCTGGCCGATTGCAGCCAGGACTTAGACCGGGCCTTTGGCGAATAGGGAATGGCGAGCATGCATATGAAATTGCCTTCTGGCCGTACTTGGGCGCGTCCGGTGTGCGATATGCTGGGGCTGAACCTGACCCACCCCCGCTTTGTGGTTGATGATGTCGACCTTGGAAAAAAAGACGCGAGTGGGTGCAGGGGCGACTTTCCCAAATTCGGCGATTGGGGCATCGGCGTGGTGATGTGTAAGGGAGGGGCGGCGCATTACGACGAGAACTACACGCCATTGTGGCGCGAGGCGTCGGAATGGCGCTCGGGCCGCGGCAGCGAGGATATGTTCCTCAGCTTGGCTATCAAGAATCCGACGCAACTGGTGCTGGGGGTGCTCGACCGCTTCTTGCTCAATGTCGAGGCCTATCCCGAGCAGGTGACCTTGGTGCGGACGGCCGGTGATCTGGATACGGCAGCAAGCGAAGGCAAGCTCGCGGTTTTGATGGGCGCCAATCGCAGCGATTGGTTCGGCGACGGTCCGGGCGTGTTACGGATGTTTGCCCGTCTCGGGCTGCGCATGGTCACCATAGGTCAGGCGACGCGCGAGTTGGGTTGGGACGCCTCCAACGAGACTCGTTCGGGCGGAAGAATGACCGAGTTGGGTGTGCGCATGATCCGCGAGATGAACGCGGCCGGCATCCTGATCGACGTAGCCCATAGCAATGATCCCTGCGCCCTAGATGTCATCGAAGTTTCGCAAGTGCCAGTGGTCGATTCGCATTCCAATCCCCGGGCTTTGGCCCCAGATGACAGGGCGGCGCCCGACGAGGTAATGCGGGCATTGGCTAAACGCGGCGGAATACTCGGCATTCTTCCACCGATCACCCGTCCGAAGGGTGATGCGCCCTATCAGACGGTCGAATCTGCCGAGTTGCAGCAGACCGTGGTGCAAGTGCAATATGCGGTTGATATAATGGGGGTAGATGGCGTGGGCATCGGCACGCACTTCAATAGCGCGGTGCTGCCTTGGGTAGTAGAGGGTTTGTTGGATGCAAGTTTCAGCGAGCAGGATGTGGGCAAGATCTGTGGCGGGAATTATCTGCGAGTCCTGCGCGAGGTTTTGCCCGCTTAACTGGAGATTGTGATGCGCTACAGTTATATGGTGATCGATTTTTCGACGATCGCTGACGACCTGGCAGCGAACCTGGATTATATCAAGGCTTGCGGCTATGAAGGGGTCGAGCTCAACCTGACGCCAGACTGTCTCGTCCGACTGGACGAGATCGAGCCTTTGCTGGCAGAGCGCGGGTTGGTGGTACCGTCTTTTTTGACGGGCGCGGCGTATCAGGAGGGTTTGTGTCTTAGTGTCGCGGATGCCGGCCGGCGCGCGGGAGCGGTAGAAAGATTATGCAGTTATCTGCCCATCGCCCGTCGTTTCAACGCGATTCTGGTCGTGGGCTTATTGCAGGGTTTGGCTAAGGATGAGCCCGATGTTGCAGTGGCCAACGAGCGGATCGCGGCGGGTTTGCGGCAGGTTGGTTTGGCCGCGCAGGAACAGGTCGTAAAGCTGGTCGTCGAGCCGATCAATCACCTACAAGTCGGGTTCAATAACTCCGTGGGTGAGGTGCGGGAGTTGATTGCGGCCATTGGCGTGTCGGCGTTTAAACCGATGGTCGATACGATCCATATGAATATCGAGGAAACGTCTCTGGTCCAGCCGATCCACGATTGCGGATCGGCGCTTGGCCATGTGCACTTGTGCGAGAGCAGCGGCGGCATATTGGGCAGCGGGCGTATCGATTTCAAAGCGGCATTGGCTGCCCTTGATGCCGTTGATTATAGGGGTTTCGCCTCGGTTAAGGTCTACCGCAAGGCGGGGTTCCGCGAAGCGGCGCAGGAAAGTTTGGAGTATTTGCAGGGATTGGGCTGACCGGCTTATAGCGCGTTGGATTTTTTATGGATTACTATCCGAGATAATGACCGGTGGTTTGTTGGTGTCTTGCCCCCGCCGCTATTTTTTTAGTTGGTTTATCTGGAGCAATGATGATGGATGAAACGGAGAAGTATCTCTTCGAAGTACATGGCTATTTGCTGATCAAGGGTGCGCTCTCGCCGCAGGAGGTGGCGGCGGCCAATGCGGCAATAGACCATCACGCTGGTCAGATCGGTATTCGCGCCAATGATTTGGCGCACGAATCGGCAACGCTAAAGGGCACACAGGGGCGCGGTGACCTGGGCGGTATGCTGATGTGGGAGAAGCCGCATTGCGATCCGTTTCGGCAGATGATCGCGCATGAGAAATTTGCGCCCTATCTCGAAGAGTTGCTGGGGCCCGGTTTTCGTTTGGAGGGCTTGAGCATTATTACGATGGACGAGGGGGCCGAGGGCTTCTGGTTCCACGAAGGCGGCGAGCCGCTCGATCGCTCGCGCGGTTTTCTCTATCGCAACGGAAGCATGTTCTGTGGCATGACCAATCTCGCTGTGCAATTGACCGATGTCGGACCGGAGGATGGGGGGTTTGCCTGTCTGCCCGGTAGTCATAAGGCCAATTACCCCTGTCCAGACGAGATTCGGCTCTATGAAGCGCACCAGGATCGCATGGTGCAGATCGCGGCCAAGGCCGGCGACGCGGTGTTATTTGTCGAGACGTTGATGCACGGGGCCATTCCCTGGAGGGCCAAACATCAGCGGCGGTCGGTGATCTTGCGCTATAATCACGGGGTGCAGGGGGAGTCTTGGCTGGGGACCTATACACCGCCGGATTTTTATGGCGAACTGACAAGCGCGCAACAGGCGGTGATTACGCCGCCTAAGTATCGAGGGGAAGACAAGGGGTCGCGGCTGTATAAGCCGAGTTAGGGAGGTGCTTTGGTGCTTACTGGCCTTTTGCGGGTGCGTCTCCGCCTTATTTTTGATCCCTCGGCCTGACGCAGGCCACGCAGCAGGCTGACGCCCAGTAGCAACAGGATCACGGCGAAGGGCAGGCCGGTGACTATCACGGCCGTTTGCAGGGCCTTGAGCCCACCTCCCAAGAGCAGCACGGCGGCAATCACCCCCTCCAGAATCGCCCAAAAGATTCGCTGGGACACCGGCGGATTGGGATGCCCACCCGAAGTGATGATGTCGACTACAAAGGAGGCTGAATCCGACGAGGTCACAAAAAAAACCGTCACCACGACGATCCCGAGGCCAGAGGTTAGCGAGGCCAGCGGGAAACGGTCGAGCAGCACGAAGAGGGCCGTGGACACGTTGTCGTTGACTGCCTGCACCAGGCCACCGGCGCTCATCTCTTCGAAGAGGGCGGTATTGCCGAAGACGGTCAGCCAGGCAAAGGTCATCAGCGTCGGGACCAGCAGCACTCCCAATAAAAATTCGCGGATGGTGCGGCCACGCGAGATGCGGGCCACGAAGACGCCGACGAAGGGCGCCCAGGCGATCCACCAGGCCCAATAAAAAATACTCCAGCTGTGTTGCCACTCGGTCTGGCGATAGGCCTCGGTCCAAAGGCTCATGCGGGGCAACTGGACGATGTACTGGCCAATATTCTGCACGAAGGCGTCCAAGAGCCGAAACGTCGGGCCTAGGAAGAGCACGAAGAGTAGCAGTGCCACGGCCGCGATCATGTTGAACTGGCTCAGGCGGCGGATGCCCTTGTCCAGCCCCAATACCAGCGAGAGGGTGGCCATGCCGGTGATCGCGGCAATCAATATCACCTGCGTCCCCGTCGTCTGCGAGACGTCGAAGAGGTAGGCCAACCCGGCATTGACTTGCTGTGCTCCCAGGCCCAGGGATGTGGCCAGCCCGAAGAGCGTTGAGACGGCCGCCAGAATGTCGATGGCGTTGCCCCAGCCACCGTGGATGCGCTCGCCGATGAGCGGATAGAAGACCGAGCGGATGGTCAGGGGCAGACCTTTGTTATAGGCGAAATAGGCCAAGCCTAACGCTATCAGCCCGTACAGCCCCCAGGCGTGGATGCCCCAGTGGAAGAAGGTGACGCTCATGGCCAATTCGGCCGACTCGACCGTGTTGCCCTCGCCCCAAGGCGGTGCGCCGTAGTGATAGATCGGCTCGGCGACGCTGAAGAAGAGCAGGCCGATGCCCATGCCGGCGCTGAAAAGCATCGAAAACCAGCCCCAATAGCTAAAATCGGGCTGCGCCTCAGTGCCTCCCAGGCGGATATGGCCATAGCGGCTCAGGAGCAAGTAGACGACGATCCCTAGGTAGATATTTACCGAGAGCACGTAGAACCAACCGGCGCTAGTCGAAATAGCGCTCTGGACGGCGTTGAAGGTCTCACTCGCTCGTTCCAGGTTGGTAAGTGTGGCGAGGACAAAGAAGACCACGAGTCCCGCTGAGACCCAAAAGACGGTGGGGTGAATCTCTAGATTGAAGCGCTTTTCGTTATCGGCCACAGACTAGTCCTTGTGGAAGTGGAAGATGCCCCAGACCAGATGGCCTTGGTGTCCGCCCTCGACCCAGTGCCCCAGCCCCTTGCGCATACGCGCCAGATAATCGGAGTTGATCTGATCGTTCAGTTCTTTCTCGTGGCGTTCGGTCTCCTGTAAGACACGGCTATAATGCATCGTGAGTTGGTGCGTCATGGCCTCAAAAACCACCTCGCTTAGGCCCAGCCGCGCGGTCTCTCGGCTATAGAAGCCCGGTGAGCCCAGCGACTCGAGATGGATCCGGTCGAGGATGGGCTGTAGCATGCCCTTGGGGCAGTCGTCGGCCTGCATGGGGTCGGTAAAGACGAATTCGCCGCCCTTTTTGAGGACGCGCTCGACCTCCTCGAGCACCGTGGTGCGTTGCCCGCTGTGCAGGATGGCGTCTTGAGACCAGACCAGGTCGAAGGTGGCGTCCCCGGCGGGCACGTCCTCGAAACTGCCATCGATGACTTCGATGAGTTGTTCCATTCCGGCCTGGCGATTCTTGGCGCGATGGCGCGCGTTTTCGACCTCGCTCAAGTTGAACGCCGTTACCCCGCAGCCGAACTCGGTAGCTAAGTAGCGTGCGGCTCCGCCATAACCCGATCACAGGTCCAGCACCCGCGTTTGAGGGCCGGGGTGTCGGGGCAGAGAAGCCATGTGCTCGACGGTGCGACGACTGGCGTCGAATATGGATTCGTCCGGGTTACGATAAAGGCCGATATGGATGTCCTCGCCGCCCCAAACCTGGGCGTAAAAGAGGTCGGCGTCCTCACTATATGTAATAGTCCCGGGCTGTCGTCGTAGCCCCTTGTCCAGTCGCCATTAGGAAGTGGCCTTTTCCCCAGAGACATAGCTCTTTTCGGCGACATGTACAACGAAGTCCGGCTCTTCTTCGCGGTAAGTTTCTTGGAAGTCGCCGTAGGTTTCGATGTGTTGGAAGCCTACTTCGCCTATCAGCCGACGCGTGTAGTCCTTGCGCAGCGGGAACATGTTGAGATGATAGATCGAACCATCGGGGAACTCGTAGCGGAAGTGTGCCAGCCCCTCGTCGATGTGTTCGGGTTCGGCCTTTACGTTCCTCGCCGCAATAATAGTAGGTGTGCTTGGAGGAGAAACCCTGGTCGATGATGACGTCGTAATTGCGTTGGTCGAGGATTAAGACGCCGTCGTGCTTGAGCATGGTATAAAACTCGGCCAGGGCCCTGCGGCGGTCTTTTTCGTTGAACATGTGGGTGAAGGAGTTCCCTAGGCAGATGATGGCATCGAATTCGCCGTGTACGTCCCGGTTGAGGAAGCGCCAATCGGCCTGCACAGTGCGCAGGATGTGGCCGCGCTGGTAGCCGTTTTCGAAGGCTTTAGCCAACATTTCGGCGCTGCCGTCGGCGCTGACGACTTCAAAGCCAGCCTCTATCAGGCGGACTGAGTGGAAGCCAGTCCCAGTGGCCACGTCAAGCACCGAGTTTCTTGAGATGGCGGATAAAAAAAACGCCCTCGCCTTGAGCGCGTTGGCCCCAGTTGATGAGTTCGTCCCACTTATCGACAAAGCCCCAGACGTATTCATTGTTGTACTGGTTGGTTTGGCGTACCGCTTCGGGGTTATGGCCGTATTCCTGCCCTTGCTGTTTCTTCTCGGAAAAGATAGTCGAATCTTGGAGAGAAACCTCTTTTTCGTTGGGTCAGATTACTCTCTGCAGTGGAAAAGGAAAAAAGAGGTGCCGAATTGCTGGTGGTTCAGTTAGACAGCTTCCGAGGCAATTAGTATATCGGGAAACGTGCAAGTAAACCGGAATATCTTGAGTATTAGAGGATAGTGTCATGGCTTAGCATTTGTCAATCGATCGGAATGTGTCGATGACTTTGCAACACTTCGAGGGAACTACAGGTTCTTCAAGAAACCACGAAAGTTCTGTACTTACCGACCAGTTGGGTTTAGGTCTTGTGACGAAAGCATTTCTATAATATCCCGACCCTATCGCTCGTCGCATCCTCGAGCGCATTTTCCGGAATCACCAGATTCAATGCTCCGACTTCTTCTGGTGATAGGTCCTGCAAGCGTTCTACGAACCCTAAGAAGCGATCAACCTCGCTCGATTCGGCCAGGCCTTCGGTCAGCACTCTCAGTTTATTGACGTAGTCCGCCCGCGCGAAGGGGCGGGCGCCGAGATAGTGCGCGTTGGGGTTGTCGAGGCGTTCGGATATTTGACTGCCGCCTTTGAGGTGTACAACGACTTCGGCGCCGAATTTTTTGTGCTCCGGGTCGGGGTTGTGATAAGCTTCTGTCCACTCGGCGACTTCTTCGGTGTGGATCTTGTGCCACAGCGCGACGGTCGAAAGTTTGTGTGCGCGTTCGGGGGTGTAGGAGCGCACATGGTGCCAGGAGCCGTCTTCCCAGGCGACGGCGAGGATATACATGACGCTGTGGTCGAGGGTTTCGCGGCTGGCATCGGGATCCATTTTCTGCGGGTCGTTCGCACCCGTGCCGATGACGTAGTGCGTGTGGTGGCTGGTGCGGATAACGACTTCACCAATTTGATCGAAACCTATATTGCGGGCGTGTAAGGCGGCGCCAATGTCGATCAGGGCTTGCGCCTGATATTCGGCGGAGTGCTCTTTGGTGTAGGAGCGGATAATTGCGCGTAACGGCTCGCCGGGCTCGGGCAGCGGCACGGTGTATTCTGCGTCGGGACCGGAGAGCATCCAGGCGATAACCCCGTCGCGGCCCTCGTATATCGGTGAAGGGGCTTTCTCGCCGAGGCGCACTCGGCCGATCGCCTCAATGGCGATTTTATTGGCTTGCGCCGGGGCGTAAGCTTTCCAGGAGGTGATATCTCCCTTGCGCGATTGGCGGGTGGCGCAGGCCAGGTGCAGGCTTTGGTTGACGGCCTGATAGATTTCTTCGGTGGGCATGTGCAGCATGGTGCCTAGCCCTGCGGCGACGGCCGGGGCCAGGTGGGCGACGTGGTCGATTTTATGTTCGTGCAGGCAGATACCGGTGACCAGTGCCATCTGTGTCTCGTAGGCGGTGAGCAGGCCGAGGCTCAGGTCGTGGCCGTTGGCGCCGGTCTGTTGCGCGACGGCCAGCAGGCCGGGGATATTGTCGCCGGGGTGCGAATAGTCGGCGGCTAAGTAGGTGTCGTGCATGTCGAGTTCGCGCACGGCGACGCCATTGGCTAGGGCGGCCCATTCGCAGTGGAAAGTGCGATCATTGGCTGCGCCGAAGAGGCGGGCGCCTTTGTTGTTGGGGTGCGGATAGCCCAAGGCCAGTAGGCGGGCGTTGCGCACGGACTGGCGGTTTATCGCGGCGATGGCGACGGCGGCGTTGTCGATCAGGCGGTTACCGATCATTTCGATAACATCGGCGTCGGCCTGTTGGTTGTGGGCGGCCATCTGGGCGATTTTCCAGGCGAGTTGTTCTTTACGCGGAAGTACTGCGCCGTCGGCGTGGGTCTTGACTGTGTGGTTGGGCATGGTTTTCTTCCGTGGTTAGTAGGTTACGGCAGCACAAATAATAGGGTCTGTCGTTGAGGTGGACAATCGGAGAAGTGTTTGGTCGCTGAGAATATGCTGGGGCCTTATGGGGCATGGGCTATGGGGTTGGCGGGAGATGAGCCAGGGCGGTTGTCATTTCTGCGGGTTGAGTTCAGAAATGAAGGGGATGAAAGAGGCTGATTCTGTGTTGGTGGCGGTTTAGGGGAAGGCCGGGGCGGCCGATAGCTATGATGGCCGATTTTACCCGGGTGGCCACCAGTTCGACTTGGCCATGCAGGAAGATGCGTTCGAATCTTGGAATCGTTGGTTATTGGGACAAAGCCGGTGGGTACGGAAATGGGCGCCCGGCCGAATAACACGGGGTAAATATGTCGTACAAGTATTGTGTAGCGATGTGTTCGATGCTGGTTGTAGGAGTGGCGGCGGTGGGTGCGCAGGAGATCCACGTTTGGGATCTGGCTCTGACGGAGCAGGCGGGGCAAATGACGGTATACAACCCGGATCGCGATGATGCGCAATTCGGGGTATGGCGTGTACTCCGGATCTTCGGGCACGCGCAATGTGCCGCAGATGCTCGGGCATGGTATGGCGATGGATTTTCACAACGCGATCGCTTGCGCGATATACCGGCGCTGACGCTATTGACCCCCGAACACGAAGAGCTGTCTTCGGGGGTGGTGACCTTTGCGCTCGACCTGGCAAGAGGCGATCGCGGTGAGATCGTCAAGCGTTTCTGGAACGAGCACAATATGATCCTCAAACCGGCGCAGAGGACCTATGCCTATGTGCCCGAAGAGCATGTCAAAGGGCCGCATGCCCACTATAATCCGATCCGTATCTCGACGCATATATTCAATAGCGAAGATGAGGTCGAGAAGATGGCAGGGCTGATGAAGAAGATGTTGGCCTGAGGTCGGGGGATCCAGAACGGAGAAGGGCCGCCGATGCATGCCGGCGGCCCTTCTCCGTTTATGCCGGTTTAGTTTGAATAGACCACCGACTGGTTATACGGAATAATCAGCGGCTCGACGCCTTGCAGTCCAGCGGCCCATTCTTGCGGGTCATAGTCGCGGCTGACGAAGCAGGAGTAGTGGGTCGGGCTTGCCGTTTTGAGGCCCAGCGCCGAGGCGATCTTGGCCGAGCCGTCAAAGAAGGGGAACTCGCCTTCTTTGGGGTGGTTGGTCAGAAAGCCAATATCGGGTTTTAGTGCGCGGATCGGTGCCAATAGCTCTTCGTGGTTGCCAAAAGTGTTGACCGGGTCGCCGGAGATGTAGATGCGGACGCCGCCGGCTTCGACCACATAGCCGAGATGGTTGACGTCGGGCGGATCAATACCGTCGTCGGGTAGGCCGGCGGGTGGTTTGGCGTAGATGGTGTGCGCCGTCATCGTGCCGAATTCGGTGGTGTCGCCGGCGGTGACGGTCACCGAGTCATTGTCGATGTTTGACGCGCGGATGTGCTTAATGCTTTCTTCCGGCCCGACAAAACGAACGTTCGGATACGTGCCGACGATGCGTTCGATCGATTCGATACAGGTGTGATCACCGTGATCGTGCGTCAAGATTACGTAGTCGGTGCGCAACGACTCTTCATTGAGCGGCGGACGCGCGTGTACGAAACGGTCGGAGGGGCGCTCGCGCGGGTAGTAGGGATCGACCTGCACGATGGTGCCCTGGGGATCCTTAAGCCCCAAAGTGCTCTGACCGAACCAGTGGATGCCAACGGAACCTTCGGGTACGACGAGATCTTCAAACGGGTGCATGCTGTTTCTCCGTATATAATAAAGCCGGGTTGCGGCCCGACGAGTGTTCTGTATTTTCCGTTAAGATATACGGTAGAGTAGGTAAGGACAAATTGGGAGGAAATTATGCAACGACTCGCGTTTGTAATGCATATAAAAGAAGGCTGCGCGGCCGAATATGAGAAGCGCCACGACGAGATCTGGCCGGAGTTGGTCGAATTGATCAATCGCTCGGGGGTGCAAAACTACAGCATCTTCCTGCACGGGCTGACGCTTTTTGCCTATTTGGAGACGGAAGACCCTGAGGCAATAGATACGATGAAGGACAATGAACTGACCTGGAAGTGGTGGCGCTATATGCAACCCTTGATGGAGTGTAACGAGGATGCATCGCCCGTGATCGAAGTGATCCCTCAGGTCTTTCATATGGATTAGGCATGAGTAAAACTACACTTTTCGATACTTCGTACCAGCGCCGCAAGTTGGAACTGCTCGATTTGTTGCTCACGCGGCTCAGGTCGGTTTACACGCCGGAAGAGATCGAGGCGCTCAGAATCGACGCGGTCGACCGGCAAATCCTCTCACAGCGTTCGGGGCGCGGCTTCGTCGATCGCGACTTGCTGGAGACGGTGTTGGGCAATCTGCTTGAATGCGTTGCGCCCGGATCGCATAACGCCCTTGGCCCGGAGCACCAGAAGCAGGAGTTGGATGAGGCCATCGGCGAGATCGCCGACCAGCTTTACGCGATGATCGCCCAGTCGTATTTGGCAGTGGGCGAGGACGAGGACGCAGAAGAAAAGGCATTGATGAGCACCTTCGGTTTATTGTGGGAGCTGCCCGAACTCAAGACCCGCTCCCGCTGGAACCGCTTCGCCTCGCTCAGGGACCCGGCGGTATGGGACGCGTATCTGCTCGACAACTGCACCCTAACCCAGGAACAGTTGTTGGAAATAGATTTCGGGGCTGAGTTGGAAGAGACGATTCGCCGCCGCGATTTCGATCACTATCGCAACTTCCTCGCCGAACTAGAATGCGATTTTATCTTCGATTACCAGATGCAACTGGTGATGAGCACCTACCCGGGTTGGCGGGTGTTGTTCTACCACGATGTGGCGCACGCATTGACGTGCACGGGTACCGTCGAAGGTGGTCCGGGGCTCGAACGGCGTCCGGTGCCTTTATTGCCGCGGGCGATCTCCGAGTTGGGCGGGCGCTACTACCAGGCAGATATCCACCCCGAGACTCGGATCGGCGATGCGACTTTTCTCGACCATCCTCATCGAGGTATGACGACTGGGCAGACGGGCATCATCGGCTCGGGCTGTCATTTCTATCCCTGTACGCTCGGCGGGTTGAGCGACAAGGTGCAGCAGCGGCATCCTGAAATTGGCGATTATGTGTTTATCGGCACGGATGCCGGTCTTATCGGGCCGGTAAAAGTGGGGGATCACACGGTGATCGGGGCGACTGCCGAGATCAACGGCGTAGTAGAGATCGGTACCCATTGCCATATTGGGGTCTCGGTATTTATCGGCACAATCAAATCGGGGCCTGTGCGGCCCGGGAAGATCACACTGGGGCCGGATGTGCGGATCGGGGCCGGGACGATTATCGAAAACGCCTCCGAACTCGATCTGGTTATTCCCGAGCGGGCAGAGATTCCGGCGCGCAGTTATGTGACCAACGACGGTTGCGGACAGCCCAAATTCGTGCGGGAGTAGTTTGACTGAGGGATTTTATATGGAGCGTAAAAAGAGCCGCGTGGTGCCATTGATTGGCACCACGCG
>Ga0315339_1001766_pt1 | contig 17964 bp, 14 predicted proteins | sample ASW17metaG_FD_204514 | JGI IMG/M metagenome (GOLD analysis project Ga0315339, IMG submission 204514) | Ammonia-oxidizing marine archaeal communities from Pacific Ocean, United States - ASW #17 | ecosystem: Environmental > Aquatic > Marine > Oceanic | place: USA: California | collected 2016-12-05
AAACAATCTGGGGCGGTACAAATGCACCACAACCACCACAGGCGGATCCTTCTACCAACACTACGGATAATCCTCTGCGTGCTTGATGAATTCGATCATATCGAGATAAGGTGGTGAAATCTATATTATCTCTTTCCTTTTCTCTTTCCTTATCTAACTTGGATTTTTCTTCAGAAGAATCATTCATGAGCACTTCCAATTTTTCCCGACGTTCAACCAAATCCTTACTTAAAGATTCTAAATTTTCTTCCTCAGATTTCATTCGTTCTTCGATGGATTCTTTTTCTTCCGTGAATTCTAATGATTTTGTCTCAATCTCATCCAGTTTATTTTTGATAAAATCGATTTCATGCTGCAAGGCATCATATTGTTTGTTGGATGTGACTAAATAAAGCTGATCTTTATGTTTGTCAATTTTGTCATTATAATCCGTCATTAGACTATCAAATTTATTTAATTCAAGTTCTAATGCTTTGATTCGGGTTTTACCATCTTCAATCGATTGAACTAACCCAATTTCTTCATCTTTTAAAGCGTCCACTTTTCCAGGGAGATCACCGAGGAGTTCTGCGATATCCTGCAGTTGTGAATCAATTTTTTGTAATGCGACAATTTGCTGAATTACACTCATTCAGACTTGGCTCCTTTCATAAAAAAAATGCACCGCATAGGGTGCATTTTTCATTAAGTTTTTGAATAAAATATTTGATCCCCGGCATTCGGAAATTCATTGATTAACCTTTTGGGGGATTTTATTCACCATAATGGCGAGGAATTTAGGGTAATTAAAATAGCATAACTAACAAGAAAGAGTACATCATCACATAGTCCGGCGATTCAAACAGATTCATTCATCTTTGTTAAGGAAATTTATTTTATACGATTAGTTGTTTGCTTTTGAATAATACCATTCTATTCCAATCATTATCATTTTACTATTATTATATAATTCACCACTATCACCGATCAATGATAGGATCGCTGTTATATTTTTCTTAGATAATAAGTTGTTCAATTTAAGATCTACCCGATAGGATAATTGACTTAATCCCCCTTCATAATCATATTTAAAACCTTTTTTATTAGACTGATCCCTATTGTCATAAGTACCGAAGTTTTTTGAGAATGTTGCTAAAACCCTATATTGAAAATAAGTAAAAATATTGCCTTCAATTCCAGAATGAATTGCGATGATTCTATTGTTTACGATGTGCTTCCAATCTCGAATTTCATTTTGTCCCAGTATAAACATTGGATTCCCTATCACCTTGCCTTTATACACCCAGCCACCTTTATATAAATAATTGTTATAATAATCATCTCGTCCATAATCTGATCCTTCTGATCCACTTTGATGCATGGTGTATAATAGTTCCATTAAAAAATCAGTGACCCATCCTTTTTTATTTTTAGCATGGATAGACAATCCCCAAAGGCCATCTGGATAATTCAATAACCAATGGGCTCCACTTTGATCCTCGAATGGGTGCTGTAGATAAAAATGATAATCAAAAGAAGATTTTTTAATCCGAACGCCCAAATCCCATATACCAAGATGATTTCCCAAAGTATTTATTTGTTCATCGGTTATTGCTGATGAGGATCCCCCTCTTATAAAAAACACACGTATAAAATCTTTGAATGACGTTGGTTGGGCACCAAATTTGTTAGTATTTCCTCCCCAAATCGCTTCGTGAACCAAGCCTATATGCCCTGAAATATTATTCTTTTCAAAAGAAAGATATAACCACTTTTCATGAAGTATCGGTGCTTCTACATACATTCCCTTGTCTAACCACCCATGGGAGATACCGCCCCTTAATTTAATAGAGATATTTCTAATTTTTAATAATTTATATTCTGGGATTGACAATGAAACTTGTGGTATTGGAAGGGCATTGGACCCTACAACCATTGAACCTAACGATAAGGGTAAATAGTTTTCTCCAAGTGTATTTTTTTTCCGACCGCCCAACAGGGTTAACCATTTATGTAAGAAACCAATATATAGTTCAGAATTAACAAAATGGCTTCTTTCCCTTAAACCTGTACCTTCTATTCCAACAATAAATTGGGTGGATTGGGATAAATATCTTTGAAAGGAGATATTAACCAAATTTAAGGGTTTGTTTTTATAAGGTGGGGATACCCCCCATCTATTCACTTTGGCCCAAAATGGGGTTTTATCTATACTGTTATTAGAAAACTCACTGATTGCATGAAATTCGAATATAGCCTGAGAAAAAGTTCCTGTAATCAGAATCGTCTGAAAAATAAAAACCCGCAAGATTTTGTTAATCATTACGGGAAATTAGGTATAAACTGGTTATTTATTCCGGACAGATTTTTATCTATTTAATATGATTCTTCCAGAAAAAATAATTGGATATTTTTTCCACTCCATAAGTAAATCTACTTTTCTGGAAAAATGCATCCGATTGTTGTCGTTTAGTTTTCTTCAATGACTGCAGATTTTAATCTTTGTTGTGTTGTTTTTGCATCTGGAACATACTCTGGAATAAAGTTTTTTAATTCTCGGGTTACTTGGCCATAGTTATAAGATCTGGCAGAATTTACAATCGTAGATACTTTATTTAGCAGGTTATTCCAGTTATCACCTTGCCCATTTTTTAACACCAATATTTTATCATGGCCCGTATCAATAATATTTTCTTCATGGGTTTTTAATTCTTCGAACATTTTTTCACCTGGGCGCATCCCGATATACTCAATTCCGATATCAATTTCCGGTTCCAAGCCGCTTAAACGAATCAGTTCATAGGCAATATCTTTTATATTAACTGGTTTCCCCATATCCAACACATATATTTCGCCACCGGATCCCATAGCCCCCGCCTGTAAAATTAACTGCGCCGCTTCCGAAATGGACATAAAATACCTTTGCATATTGGCGTCTGTTATGGTGATGGGACCCCCACTTTGAATTTGTTTCTGAAAAGTAGGAATTACACTCCCAGAGCTCCCAATTACATTTCCGAATCGAACAGCCATATATTTTACTTGAGAATCGGTTGATTTACTTTGAATCAATTTTTCTGCAACGCGCTTTGTTGCGCCCATTATGTTGGTGGGATTCACTGCTTTATCTGTAGATACAAGTACAAATCGCTCCACACCATAATCCTCTGAGACATCAATTAAATTAATGGTACCCTGAATATTTGTCAGAATTGCTTCCCATGGGTGATCTTCCTGCATGGGTACATGTTTATAAGCAGCTGCGTGAAACACCACATGGGGCTTAAATGAGGCGAAAACACGATGAAGAAGAATTTTATCTCGAATATCCCCTAAAATGGGTTGGAATGAAACGGGATGTTTACTTTCGGTACATTCTCTTTCAATCATGAACAAATTATGTTCACTTTGATCCAACAACACTAAAAGTTCTGGATCATATGTTAAACAATTTCGCACTAACTCAGACCCGATTGACCCACCGGCACCTGTGACCAAAACCCGCTTCCCATAAATATATTGAGAAATTGATGAACGATCTAACTCTACTTCCTTTCTCCCCAGTAGGTCAACCATGGATACTTCCCGAACTGATTTCATGGAAACTTTACCATCGATTGATTCAGAAAAAGTTGGAACGGTACGATATGATTTCCCCACTGCCTTGCAAATGGAAACAATTCTGCGCATTTCTATATTGGATGCGGTGGGAATACAAATAATAATTTCGTCAAATGGAATTTTAAATTTATCCAGCTCTTCTATGGGTCCAAGGATGGGTACTCCATGTATTGTGGCGCCCACTTTTGAGCCATCATCATCTACGATCCCTACAACTACATATTTCATTCCCTTATTATCACGAATTTCTCTGATTATTTTTTCAGCACTATCACCGCCCCCAATCATAATCAACTTTCTACGACCTTTTAAAAATGTATTTTGACCTACAATTCTTTGGGTTTGGGATATATTACTAAAATACATTCGAACACTTGCACGGCTAACACCTAAAAAGATTGTACACAAAGCATAATCAATCAATAAAACGGATCTAGGAAATCCGGATAGCCCAAAAATTAGACCTAACATCGCAAGTGCCATTAAAGATCCGAGAGAAGAGGCTTTGCTAATATTAATAAAATCAGCAATGCTCGTATACCGCCACATGCCCTTGTACATACCGAAAATAAAAAATGAAATTAATTTTGCAGTTAATATGACGGGTAGAAACTCAGTATAATCCAATACTATATAGTTAGGGACTGAAAAATCAAATCTTAATAAAAAGGCAATATAGAGTGACCCCAATATCAAGACAATGTCCACCATGATGAACCGGGTAAAGTTTCTCGACTTTTTATTCATTTTTATCATAGTTAAATAATGGTTAACCAAAATTTGGCTGAGTTTAATACGAAGACATGGATAATCATTGTGATATTTATCACATTGATTTATTCGCGAATTAGCACGATTTTATTTGATCCAGGAGGAGGAAATGGTCGAAGCTTATTTTTTCTTAAAATAATATTTAATAAATTTTTATCTCCACTTTTTTTAGAAACGACCTGATAAACCAGTTTTGAAGCACCTTTCTTAGAAAATAATGAGATCAACGTTATTATCATTATTTTCAAATCCATGACAAAACTGTAGTTCTCCACATAAAAAAGACCCAAGCGACTTTTCCATGGTCTAATCAGTTGATTATAATCAAGATCGGGATTATTACTTTCTGAAAGTATTTCGCCTTCATCCGAAAAAATGATTGAGGCTAAATCTGTTATTCCGGGTTTTAATAGCAATAATTTTTTTTCCTCAATTGTATACATATCGGTTTCTTTTTTAACATTTGGCCTAGGACCAACAAAACTCATTTGACCCATTATAATATTATAGAGATTGGGGATTTCATCAATTTTGTATTTCCTAATAAAGTGACCCGTATTCGTAATGCGCGGATCATTTATGGCGGTTGAATCCACCCCAGATTTATCAGCTTCAATCATCATAGATCTAAATTTAATCATTTTAAAAATTTTACCTTCTTTCCCAACTCGAGGTGCCACATAAAACGGACTGGAATGATCATCTCGCCATATTAAAAATGAAAAAAGAATTACCAGTGGAAATAGAATAATAGATAAAATTAAAGACAATAAAAAATCAAATGATGATTTTAGCAATTTTTATCCATCAACTGTGTTGTTATTTTAACAATATCACTTTCATTCGGATAATAATAATTTTCTAAAACTGAACTTGTTGGCGCCGGTGAATCTTTAATTGTAATCCTTCGAAATTGATAATTTTCTTCCGATCCCATTGTTTCTGCCACAGAGGCAATTAATTCAGCCCCCAACCCATAATTTTTCCATCCACCATCAACAACAATTAGTTTTTTTGTTTTAGATACTGACTTAATTATGAGAGTCGTTAAAAGAGGGTTCACGACTCGTAGATCTATTACGTCTACAATTATATTTAATTTTTTCAATAATTCAGCAGCCTGCATACAAAGGTGTGTTGTATATCCTACGCCGACTAATGTAGCATCGATTCCCCGTTTCAATAAAACAGGTTTTTGTTTATGAAGTTTTAACTCAGATATTTCGCTGACTTCCTCAGAAAAATCATAACACCAACGGTCGTCGATATATAGAACCGGATCGTTCGATAATACACTTGAAATGAGCAAATCCCTTGCGTCACTTGGGGAATAAGGCATTACTACACGTAATCCCGGTATATGGCCATACCACGCATGTAATGCTTGTGAATGTTGGGCTCCCTGTTCCCCGCCCCTGTTAATAATTCCTCTCACAGTTAAAGGAATTTCCTTATTGCCTCCCATCATCGATTGCCATTTTGATGCTTGGTTTACCATTGCGTCTGCCGCCAATATCATGAAATCCATCCTAGGGTGTACCACCATAGATCTTTTGCCTGTAAGTGCTGCACCCAACGCAGCCCCCGTTGTCGCATTTTCTGCCACCGGGCTATCAATTACTCTATTTTTACCATACTTTTTTTCAAGTCCATTCATGGTATTACCCACATACCAGGGTGACCACAGGCCTTGACCAATTACAAAGAAGTTTGGATAATTGTCTAAAAGATAATCATATGCCTCAAAAATGGCTTGGCAATAAGTGATTTTTTTCTTTTCAGTCATTGGTTGCGTAAGTCGATTCAATTAATTGGGACAATTTGGGAAAGGGATCCTTTTTTGCTTGGTCCCATTCTTTCGTTAATCGTTTATTGACATCTTTACAAAATTCTAAATATTTGGTTTCTTTAATCAAGTCTTTTTTCAGGAGACCATTCATTGTCCGTTTGATGGGGTCCCTTTTTTTCCATAATGCTAAATCTGATTTTCTCTGCAATCCAACATCAATATTTTCGTCATGTCCAACATGCCCTCTAAAACGATAGGTTACTGCTTCAAGTAGAAATGGGCCATTTCCGTTTCTTACGTTTTCTATTGCTTTTTTAACACAGGATGATATTGCAACGATATTGTTTCCATCAACTCTTTTACCCTTGATACCATTCGCATCTCCAAATCTTAACACTGAACTATATGGCTGTCTTTCTGATATGTGTAAATGGCTTGAAAAAAGATTGTTTTCGCAGACAAATAGAACCGGTAGTTTAAATTTAGAAGCCAAATTTAGAGATTCGTGGAAGACTCCTTCTTCTGTCGTACCATCTCCAAAATAACTTACAGAAATTTGCTTTTCCCCATTCATTTGTGCACTAAACCCCGCCCCAACTGCTATAGGAACTGTGCCACTTACAATGGGGACTGAACCCACAAACCCATTTTGTGCAGACGTAATATGCATTGATCCACCCATGCCTTTTGCACACCCTGTTACTTTTCCTAATACTTCAGCAAATAATTCGTAAGAACTTCCTCCTGCGGCTAAATAATGACCATGGGAACGGTGGTTGCCAAAAATAAAATCATTATTATTTAAATATTTAGATATCGCAACCGGAATTGCTTCCTGGCCAATTGACAGGTGGCAGGGACATTTGATTAAATTATTTTTGACATTTTCTCCAATAATTTCTTCAACTTTACGGATGATTGTCATTTCCTTGAGATTAGAATAATATTCATCACCCTGCTCAATAGGTATATCAATTGGTTGATGATAGTTTTTTGCTTCTGCAAGCCCGCCTATCATAAAATGGTTATTTTTAATCATCATTAATTGAATTTATAGAAAGAACGAATATTCTCTATTACATAATTAATTTCATCATCAGAAAGTGTCGTATTCATTGGAAGTAAAAGGCATCTTTGGAATACTTTATCTGTAAAAGGTAAATGTATATCAAATCCTAAACATTTAATTTGGTGTACTGCTTTTCCGCCCCATTGTACAATTGTTCCTATGCCTTGGTTTGATAAATATATTTTCAATTTATCTCTTTTCCCACTTTCAATTTCAAAATTTTGAAAAGTATCAAAATAATTCTCGTTATCATTCGGACTCGGTGGGAGTGTTAAATCTGCTATATCACCTAGTCCATTAATATATCTATTGGCAATTTCCCTTCGTCTTGAAATTTCATCATCCAGTGTTTTTAGTTTAGAAAGTAATATTGCTGCTTGTATGTTATCCAGCCTTGAATTGATTCCCCAGCGATTATAGTCCCCATTTTTGGCTCTACCGTGATCTCTTAATTCATAGATTGCATCGGCAATTTTGGTATCATTTGTGACAACCGCACCACCATCACCATAACAGCCTAATGTCTTCGCAGGGTAAAAACTGTATGTCCCAGCTATTCCAAAAGTTCCAGCCATTTGATTGTTGAATTTTGAGCCAATACCCTGTGCTGCATCTTCAATTATTAATAAGTCATTCTCATTAGAAAAATTAATAATATCAGCCATGTTACAAGTTCTTCCATTCAATTGGACAGGAATAATGGCTTTTGTTCGATTTGTGATTTGTTTTTGCAAATCATTTGGATCCATTAAATGATCCGCCCCACATTCTACTAAAACAGGATTTAAACCAATAAATCTGGCAGCGCCCGGTGTTGCAATATATGTATGGCTGGGCATTAATACTTCATCCCCAGATTTTAATCCTGCCGCCAGCATACTTAACCATAAGGCATCTGTTCCGTTTGCTACGCCAAGGGCATATTGAGCACCTGTGTACTTAGCCAAAGCACTTTCAAAGTCTTCCAAATCACTTTGTAATATAAAAGCACCTCTCTCCATCACAGAAAAAAAAGCTTCCTCGATTGCTTCTTTATTCTTTACATAAAGTTTCTGGTAATTAAAAAAGGGGATTTTCACGAATATTTATTTTTGTAATGATTTATACTCAAATACAGATTTGAAACTTAATGTTTGCATTGTAGGGCTACCTAACAAATATTTATCCAGACGATCTGAAATTGCAATCAATTTTTCCGGGAATTTATTTTGTGGTAATAGGGCAATAATTGGTGCCCAAATAATTGATATTAAACCAAATGTTTTATTGCGATAATTTTTGAAACTACTGGCCCATAGGTTTAATGTCTTTAATTTAATAATATTATTTATAATTACTGGTGATCTTAATCGTCTCCAGTAGTTTATTTTCCGCTTTAGACTAAAGATTGGATTATCCCCTATCGTTTCAATTCCAATAATTGACCCTTCGGGTTTAAGGACTTTGAGGAGTTGTGGCCACACTACCGGCATATTTAAACTGGAAAAAGAACCGTAATTAATAATGAGGTCAAAGGAGTTTGATTTAAAATTAAGTTTTTCTGCATCCATTACCATATAAACTGAATTCCCCATTTTATTTTTTTTTGCCTTTTTAATTCCTTCATTTGAAATATCAATCCCTGTAAAAGCAATATTATTATACTGTAAGAATTCAATTGTCCGATGGCCATCGCCACAACCCAGATCTAAAATTTCAATAAATTCCTTTTCAATTATAGTCTCATGAACAAGAGACATAAATTCATTATGGGCGGAACGAAATAATTGATCATATTTCCATTTTTTAATAGACGAACTATATTTTTGATCATAGTGTTTTTCTTCGATTACTTTATTCATCCCGAATAGCCAAACTTCTTTTATTATCCAATATATATCCAACCAGGGGAATTAAAAAAGGATATGCTGCCCATACTGTTCTCCCATCAGCAACCGTCGAAATAAAAGCAAATAAATATGTTATTAAAGAAAAAATGATTCCAAATATTAATGGTAGCGCCATTGAATGGCTTAGAATAATTTGTTTTAAATTTGAGGCGTTTTTCAGGACAATCATTCCTGGTATGCCCAAGGTTAAGATTAAACTTAACCAACTGTTGGGACGATTAAAGTTGTAGAATAACATATCAAAGGATGGCTGCCAAAATAGCGTGTGTCCTTCAGCAGCATTTAGTGAAAATTCTCTTATAAAATAAGATACGGTAAAATAAATAAAACATATTATTCCAAATTTGAAAAATATATTTTTCTTTGATTTATTTTTTGACCATACATAAAATATATAAAAAGGAATTAAGACTATAATTCCTTCTTTCATCAATACACCAAACCCAAAAAATAATAAAAATAATGGAATCTTTTGTAATAATATTAAATAAATACCCAAAGTAATAAATAATATTAAACCAGGATCTACATATCCGATAGTGGTGTAATAAAATGTAGGAAATGATATAACGAATAAATAAATGCACCGCCACATATTTTGATTCGATATCTTCAATTTCGTTATGATTTTTTTTAATAACATTGCACTAAAAAATATTGACAAAATCCCAATGATGCTTAAAGAAGTAATTGGAGGGAAAGGAAGCCAAGATGCCATAAACGGAAACAGGGGTCTCCAATTTGCCGCTATTGAATCTTTGGACAAAAGAATTTCCTGAACATTCCCTGTCCTAAAATAATCAACCATCGCTGTGTGAATAGCCATATCTGCCTGGGGTCTTTCCAACCATAATTGATTTCGGTTAAATCGCGGCAATGCAATTAACACAACACAAATAAAAATCATGCCCGTTTTCTGAAATATTTTATTCATTTATTTAATTCTCCGCCAATGTCCAGCGCTGTTTACCTCCTTGAACTGGTGCCATTTTAAAAATAAGTTTAATAATACCAACCAACACTCCAAGGCCATGAAGGACATGAAAACTTGAAAATACGAAGGGCATCATTACGGCCAAAATTGGTTTTCTATCACTAAAGGATTTCTGAAAAGAAAAGGAAATTGCCAAAAAGCCATATAAATATAAAATGCCCAAATAAATTATTTTTATCCATGGGGAAAAAAGAGATAAAAAGCCACCAACAATCAAGCCTGAAATAAACATTAATGTGATTAAATGTCTCCATGAAAATGTATACGGGGCCAAATACCACATATAGGCATTGTAGGGTGCTTCCAGAGAAGCATATTTCCATAAAACTTTTAAAAGGGTCCCTTTTTGAAAATACGAAATTATTATATCTGGGTTTAGCCAGACTTTGTAACCAGATGTGATTATTCTTTGATTAAATTCATAATCTTGTGCCCGAACTAATCTTTCATCAAATAATCCTATTTTATCAAAAATCGATTTTTTAAAAAATCCAAATGGAACCGTATCAACAGGACCGGATTTCAACCCCGTTCTGAAGCCAGAATTCCCAACACCGAATGGATGTGTAATCAATGCATGGACTAAATAATCAGAAAGGGTTTTCCCTTGGTTCTTTACATCCCAAACTCCCCCCACATTTTCGGCCCCCGTTTTTACAGCTGTTTGAACCAAGTCTATTAAGTAAGATTGTGGATAGATTGAATGCCCATCTAATCGCATTATCCAATCTGCTTTGGATTTTTGTATGGCAATATTCATGGCAAATGATTGTGTTTTCCCCGGGTTATCCATTAGTTGAACTGAATCATTATCAATTTGAATGGATTTAATAATATTTCTTGTTTTATCAGTACTTCCACCATCAATCACCCATATTTCATATTGTATTTGGTCCGGCACTTTAAAAGCGAGGACGCTATGGATACAATCCATAATATGTTTTTCTTCATTGAAAACAGGAATAACTATAGTGATTAATTTCATTAAAGATTATAAGTTTTGTTTAAATAATAATAGGTAGACTGTGAAATATTATAAAGTTCCCGCCAAGAAAGATTTCCAGTCGAGAAGTGATCATTATGGGTCATAACTAATTGTGGATGATACATAATTGGGACGTTTAATTTTCTCGCAATTTCTGCCGTTGAGAGTTCCTCTCCAAACATTTGAAATCCATCGTCTAAATATCCACCCATTTGGAAATACTCAGATGAAAAAATGATACAGGATCCATGGGGAGCATAAATGGGTCGGACCACACTATTTTTATGGGTTTTGTGATTAATATAACGATTAAAATACTTTCCCAATACTTCAAATATTTTCGCTGTCAACCAATGAAAATTTACAAGTTTATAATACATTTTTTCTATTTTGGACAATCTGTTGTTAAAAAATGGATTCAGGTTCGTTTTTTTGAAGTTGGAAAATATTTTAGGCGCAATAATCTTATTTTTATGCACATTGACTGTTTTTAAATATGTAAAAAATTGATTATCAAAATAAATGTCATTATTACAAACTATAATCCATCGGGGCCAATTTAGTTTTTTTTCATTTAATCTATTTAACCCTTTGATTGCCGCACCCCAATAAAAGTGATTTTGGGTATGGGGGAAAATATCGATGGCAATGCCTGATCCTTCCTTCATTTTCATTAAAGGAATTAGGGATAAATTTGAAGAAGAATTGTCTTCTATCCATAATGTTATATTTGAATTTGGTTGAATTGATTTTATTAAATCTTCCACAGGACTGGGATTGCCATAATTTACTGATATAATTAAAACCGAAAATTGTTCGTCCACTTGAAAATTCATTGTTCTCATGTTTAAATATTAATCTGGCGTTTTTGATTTAAGAAATCAAAACTAAACATCTGAAAAACCACATATCCTGCTATGATGCTGTTATTCACAAATAAACTAATGAATGGGCTAAAAAGGATCCAACCATTCAATAATGCTAATAATGGAATAAAGGTAATCCAGCCATTCTCCACAAAGTTAAATACCCAAGCAGAAACGAATCCAAAGAAAAATAAAACAATTGTGGCCCCTAAAAATCCATAATCTTCTAAAATGCCACGAAAGGCTGTATATATATTTATGTGTGTTGTGCCCACTTCAGAAAAATCCAGGTAAAACCCTTGTACACGCTCAGATATACCTATTAATTCAAAGGGGCCGGCAAAGGAGTTAAGACCCCATGCCAAATCAAGACCATTCCATTGATGATACCATTGTGTAAAGGCTGAAATACTACCAGTCATAGAAGATCGAGCCACGGTTATCATATCATCCAATATAAAATCCGCGTCCATCCCCTGTCTCAACCATTGGAGTGAAATAAATACGATGGGAAAGATAATGATTGCTGACAAAATAAAAAATATGAGTTTCTTCAACTGATTCGCATTATTCTTTTGCCATGATCGGGTGGCCCACTCTGAAGAAATCATTGCAACCACTGTTAAAATAACGACGGTACGGGAGGAATAAATAACGCCATAGCATAGCCCTAAAACAATAGGGACCATCCTTGTCCAATTTCGCCACCGTCCTGCACCTACTAAAGCACCAATGCTGATAGCGGTTGGATAAATCATGTAACTTAAGAATTTCAAATAGACAGGTAAATATTGGGCACCACCATACCTATCGGTGGCAAATTGCTGGGGTAGGGCCAGTAAAGATATTGCACTATTGAATAATTGGAATTCATTAAAACTATATTTTACCAAGAATAATATACCACCAAAGGTTAAAATAGTTGATACATAAGCAAGCATTATCCAGCCCTTATAATGATAATGGGTTTTATTCTTTTTGATATAATGCGGTTTCTTCTTAAAAAATTTCTCCGCCAAATTCGATCCAAAAAGCCCCCCTAAAACCACCAAAGCTATTAAGTACATTAAAATCATTATGCCCGGGACAAATGTTAAATAATCTGAATTGAAAAGAAGATGAAAACTTGCATAGGCAAACCATATAAATGCCAATAATAAGGGTGTAAAAAGTAGTTTTTTAATAAAATGGTACTCTATTATTACCAATCCCATTAAAAATGCAACCATGATCGCTTGGATCATGGTTTTTTATATCTAATTTGTTGCAATATTTTTCGGTTATACATCCCAACTATTACTGTATATACAATTGCCCCGATACTGGCGGCACCTGCGGCGCCGACCAATTGAAACTGGTTCAACCACAAAATATTCAAAATTATTATTATGCCAATGGAAATCATCATCGCCCCAACCATTTTTATCGTTTCTTTCTGCAATTCGATTGGTTTATGTAAAAGGAGATTTGATTGCCAAATAAATCCTGATAAAGATAATAAACTGATAACAAATAATGGCTGTTTCAATGTTACACCTAAAATACTGAAGGTGAAATCAACTATCCATCCATTTACTCCCAGAAAAAGTAGGCCAATGAAACAAAACACCCATAACAAAATGTGTAGGGATTTACGCCAGAGTTTGATTGCATCTAGTTTTTTATTTTGATTCCACAATTTCATAAGGATTGGTTGTAGGGCCATGGTCAGGGGAAATACCAATAATGAAAATGCTCGAATTATTAATTCTGATAAGGCCGAGAATTTTCCAACATACTCAAACCCCAAAAACTGTTTAATTAACACTCGCTGGATGTAGGGTATGCCTGCCTGAAGGGTCATCCAAATCGCCAGAGGGAATCCATATTTTAACCAACCATAGGTAGATTGCTGTGTGGTATACTGATCCGGTAAACTCCGTAAAAGAATGCCAATTCCGATGAAAGCTGCCATAAAATATGCAATGCCATATGCCAATAAAAACGCTGAAATACTTTCGTTAAAAAAATACATACTTACTGGAAAAACAAAACTAAAGCTGCTCAAAAAAATGGAAATCTTCATGACTGCCTTTGATTGAAAAACTGCCTGTAATCCCGCATGGACAATGTAAAAAATAATCATGGCAACGATGACCACATAATAGACAATTAAAGGGAAATAAAATTTTCCGTTAAAGCTGAAATCTGTTAAATACATAAACAGCATTGAAAATGTCCCAAATAATAACCCAATCAATATAGCCAGGAGGCTTGCTTTTTTAATTTCACCGAGGTTATGTTTGGTTGGTTGAAACCGTATCCATGACTGTCCCAGCCATCCGCAGGAAAAAACCGTTACCATATTCGCAGCCGTGAGGAATAAGATAATTTGACCATATTGTTCAAATCCATATAACCGAACGAATACGGGTACAGATATAATTCCGATCAATCCGGGTATTGATTTTCCAAGAAAATATGGAATTCCATGTTCCCGGATAATATTAAATATCATATAGAAAATTAATTCAATATGGCGAGAAGGGGGATCATGACTTCTTTGGAAATAATTATAAAGAATATAAATACTATACCTAAGAAAGTCGTCAATATGGTACTCATGATCACCCGGGGTGAGGTTTTATCCAGAGGCGGCACAGGTTCATCTACAATTTCAACCATTGGTGTTCTTTCTACCTCTTCTATTTTTGCTTCTTCAAACTGTGTCTGAAGTGTTAAATATAAATTATTTTGTAATGTTACATCTCGCATTAATCGAGATTCTTCCAGCAAGAGTGATGGAGATTTATTTGGGCGGCGGTTTCTTTCGCGAAAGTTTTTTAAACCACTTTCTGCTTGAGAGAGCTCTTTTTTTACCTCGACAATTCTTTCTTCAATAAATTGTCGTTTTTGACCCATTTGCCTCGTTTTGATATCCACTTGCATTTCATTACTTAATTGCACCAGGGTATTTATCATATTTGATGCCAATAATGGATCATGGGCATCCATTTGAATATGAATCAAGGGGGAAAACCTCGTTTTTGTCACACGGACTCGTTTTTTCAAATAATTATTTATTCGAATCTCCCCTATTTCGCTTGGCTTATTCTCTAAATCAAGATGATTTAAAAGGAGTTGCCGTAACGTTTGAACCTGTTGTGACTTCTTTAATTGAAATTCTGTATTCAGTAATTTTCTTTTGATACCATCACTCCTGAGTATTTCAAAAAATAGCTCATCCCAGGCAATGGATTCATTCGCTACGGGAAAGCTTAATCCTATTTGGGCCGCTGCACCTGTGAGTCCGGCAAATTCACCACCGGAATCTCCTGTGGGAATCACACTTGCTTTGGCGGTATAAACGGGGTCTGCGATAAATTGAAAATAAACAAAACTAGCCAGGAAAATGGATACACTCATGAAAAGAAGTGTTTTCTTTTTATCCCGTATCAGGGAAAATAATTTAGGTAATATTCCAGCATGATTCTCTTCTATCTCTGGAGAGGATGCGAACTCATTCTGAATCGTCAGCAAATGTTTGTGTGGAATTGTATTGTTTTTTAACCAACCAGAAAGGGTCTGGGCCGTAACACCAAAATGTTCTGCTACTTCATAAAAATGACGATACCCATTCTTTTGCATTAATTCATCGATGATTTGACGAACATTTTTGGATTGCTCCATTGTCTTTTTCACCAGTTACCTTGGTCATCGGTTGCTATCAGATAGTAGTCAGTTATGCCATTCCCAAATGATTTGGTCGTTCCAGTAAGCCCATAACCTATACCTGGACCAAGATTTATCAGTTTTCCACCTATTTCAAAATTAGAGCCTCCATAGGTTTGACTCCATTGAACCTCCCCCCCCTTATTAAAATTAATCAACAAAAAATCTTCTGCTTCCTGGCCCATATGGGTTGTGGTTCCCAGTGCAGTAAAGCCGCCCTTATCTGTTTTTACCATTTTCCATGTATTTGTTGAACTGGTCGCATACACTTTGCTCCATATTATGTTTCCAATAAAATCTGTTTTAACCGCCCAGAAATCTAACCAACCATTTTGTAAGGAATCCGTCTGACCACCAATAATGATGCTTCCATCATCATAGGCGATTACATCCGTGGCCATTGAAAATCCATTATAATCAATTACTTTTTCCCATAAAAACTTTCCATCAGCATCTAAGCGGACCATCCACATATATCGGTGTATTGTACTATAAACTTCCGTATATCCTACGACAATGAGCCCACCATCCGTGATCTCCTTCACAGCATACCCCATGTCGTTATAATATTTTCCAAAATTCACATCCCAAATAATTTCACCATCCTGTGAAAGCTTCATGACCCACATATCTCTTCCACCTATTCCATAGGAGTAAGTATACCCTGTTACAACCAAATTACTATCTGACGTGGCAATAATATCGTAAGCAGCGTCATTATCTGGGCCCCCAATCGCTTTTTCCCAAATAACGGAACCACCTGAATCGGTTTTAACAATATAAAAATCTTCTTTACGACTGTAAGATGTGGTAAACCCCGCAAATGCATATTGATTACCTGTGGTTTGGCATGCGGCATTAAAGGCTTCTCTCCCCGCTTTTCCATAATTATGGGACCACTGGCCATTGCCAGCCCAATCTGTCTTTACAACCCAAGCATCCCAGTTACTATTTTGGCTGAAAGTAGTTGAAAATCCTGAAATGATTGTACCGCCATCAAAAGTAGGTGTCGCACCATAGGCGTATTCTTCATGAACGCCGCCATAGGCTCTTTTAAATCCATTAAAGTCGGGAATTACTGTTCGTTCCGCCTCACATGCAAATCCAAGAAAAATGACAATGATAGTTAGGTAAGTGAATTTATTCCCCAATATTAATTTCCCGTGATAGTTGTAGAATTTATAACCAGTAATAATGTAGCCAGTGAGCCAACAATTCCCGCCAATTTTTCTGTCGTTTCAAGCGCTGACTGATATTCTTCTGGGCTTTTTACACCTATAACCAGTTGGGAGCCGGACACTAATTGAGGAGAAATTAGGAATCCTTTTGACTTTACCATACCATTCGGATAAATAATATAGATCCGTTTGTCTGAGCCTGATGGGGAAATGCCTCCCGCCATTTTTAAGGCGGAGCGAATGGTAATTGATTTTTGTGTCATCCCATATATTCCCGGTGCATTTACTGCACCCATAACTTCAATTGTATTTTGATCATATAATACCGAAATAGAATCACCATCCAAAATTAACATTTGGTCACTTTGCCATCCCAATCGAAGGCTATCTCGAAATATTTGCACTCCATTATCAAGGGCATTCCCTAATTTGCCACCGGCATTTAATAAGACCTGCGTTAGTGGCAACCCATTTTTTTTCACTGGGTACAATCCGGGTTGTTTAATGGCACCGGAAACCCGGACAGTGCCAGGTATGCTATAAAGCGGATTTTTCATAAAAATAATTTGATCATTTGGGTTTGGTTTATAATCAATTTTTTCCATTAAAATATCTTTTAATTCAACTAATCGAATTTCGCCATCAGAAATTATTTTGATTTGAGACAACCATTCTTTATTAACCATTTTTTCCGGACCATAACTCAGCAATTTTAATAACTTTGTTAAGCTCATTGTTGAATCGTATGGAAATTTAATTGGTAACGATCCTATGCCATATACATGAAAATAAGATGGAATATATACCATTTCGTAAAAGGTTACGATATCTCCGTTATTTACTTTAAACGTATCCAATTCGGTATTAGATATATACATATTCTTCAAATGAATTCTGCCATTAATATGGTGCAGGCGACTCAAATGCGCTAACGAATTTGCGCCTGGATTCATTCCTCCAGCAAATTCCAAAAGATCTCCGAGGCTTTCGGTGGAACGTAATTCATAAATTCCCGGATGCATAACCTCCCCAGCAATTGTTACGGTTGAACCCCGGTTAGGTATATGGATTCGATCACTTTCTCTCAAAAATATTTTTCGATAAGATTGGCC
>Ga0315339_1001767_pt1 | contig 17957 bp, 14 predicted proteins | sample ASW17metaG_FD_204514 | JGI IMG/M metagenome (GOLD analysis project Ga0315339, IMG submission 204514) | Ammonia-oxidizing marine archaeal communities from Pacific Ocean, United States - ASW #17 | ecosystem: Environmental > Aquatic > Marine > Oceanic | place: USA: California | collected 2016-12-05
TGAGATCGACGGCCACAACATGGCCGAGATCATCGATGCATTAGAATCTACACCATTTGAGCCAGGGAAGCCGAGCGCGATAGTGGCGCACACCATCAAGGGGAAGGGAGTGTCCTTCATGGAGGGAGTCACCAAATGGCACCAACGGGGTCTTACGCCCGACGAGGCTGAGATCGCGTTCGCCGAATTGGCGCAGGGTATCAAATCGTGAGAGATGCATTTGCCGCCGAACTGCACGAGATCGCAGCTTCGGACCCACGTGTTCTTCTACTGGTTGGAGATATCGGGTTTCAGGTGTTCGACAGCTTCGTCGAAGACTATCCCGGCAGGTTCATCAACATGGGCGTGGCCGAAGCAAATATGATCGGCGCTGCCGCCGGATTGAGCTTGGGCGGGAAGCTACCCATCGTTTATACCATCGTGCCCTTCCTGACCATGCGAGCCTTTGAGCAGATCAGAAACGATATCTGCATCCAGAACCAGCCGGTCAAGATCGTGGGTGTGGGCGGAGGCCTGGCCTACGGGAACATGGGTCCGACCCACCATTCCATCGTGGATATGGCGATATTGCGCTCTTTGCCAAACATGACCGTAATCTCACCCTGCGACCCAGTGGAGTCCCGCAAAGCGTTCCGGGCGACCTACGAACATGACGGGCCGGTATACCTCCGATTGGGCCGGAACGGCGAGCCGACCCTCCACACGGAAGACTTTAAGTTTGAGATTGGGCGGGCGCTGCAGATGAGACCGGGTAGCGACGCCACCATCATCAGCACTGGCGCCGTCACCAAGATAGCCTTGGACGCGGCGGAATCCCTCTCGGCAGATGGCATCTCCGTCCGGGTCTTGAACATGCATACACTCAAGCCCATCGACGCGGAAGCCATTGTGGTAGCGGCCCACGAAACGAATGCCATGGTAACCATCGAAGAGCACAACATCATCGGAGGTCTCGGCAGCGCCGTTTCAGAAGTGATCGCCGAAAACGGCACGCCGCTTCCTTTCAAGCGCATCGGGATTCCCGACACATTTACCTACGGCGTCGGTAGCCAGAATCACCACCTGGCCAGTCATGGAGTGACCGTCGAAGCAGTTAGTTCGACCCTTTCAACCATGCTGAAGACCGGCAAAGTAGCGGTCTCTAATTCTTAGAACTTTGTGAGCTGATTAAATGTCTAACCCACATAGCATATTAGTCACCGGCGGGGCCGGATACGTTGGGTCCGTTTTAGTGCCTAAACTCCTGGATGAAGGCCACCGGGTGAAGGTGATGGACCTGTTCATCTACGGAGACGACGTTTTTCAGAACTACGCCTCGCACCCCAACCTGGAACTTATCAAAGGGGACATCAGGGACGAAGATATCGTGCGCTTGGGCGTCGCCAATACCGACACGGTCATTCACCTAGCCTGTATCTCCAACGACCCCAGCTGCGACCTAGACCCGGAACTGACCAAATCGATCAATTTCGACGCCTTCCTGCCCATGATGAAACTGAGCAAGGATGGTGGCGTCGGGCGGTTCGTGTTCGCCTCCAGCGCCAGCGTCTATGGCATCTCCGACCAGCCCAATGTGACTGAAGACCATCCCAGGATTCCGGTCACTGACTACAACAAATACAAGGCACTCTGCGAGGACGTCATCGCCGACGAACAGAGCGCCAATTTCGACACGGTGGTCATCCGGCCGGCGACCATCTGCGGGTACTCCTCTCGGCTGAGGCTGGATCTGACAGTGAATATCCTGAGCAACCACGCCTACAACAAGGGCGAGATAACGGTGTTCGGCGGGAAGCAGTACCGGCCGAATATCCACATAGACGACATTACCGACCTTTACGTGCAATTGGTGGACGAACCCGCTGAGCGTATTTCCGGCAAGACGTACAACGCCGGTTATCAGAACAATACCGTCATGGACATCGCCTCTGCAGTCAAAGGTGTAATCGAGACCGAGCATCCCGAAAAATTCCCGCTCTCGTTGGTGACTACTCCATCAGACGATGTGCGCTCCTACCGAATCACATCCGACAAGATAGCCCGGGAACTGCAGTTCACCCCGAAACACACTATTGAGGATGCTGTAAGCGACCTATGTGGGGCATTCTCTTCAGGCAAGGTCACCGACTCTCTCACCGACAGCAAGTATTACAACATCAACACCATGAAGGAAATCGGACTACGGTAACGGCTCTCCGACTCAAAGCCATTAAATTTGCTACTAATCATTGAGTTTTAAGATATGAAAGAACTAATTTACTACGCTGACCTACGGCACACGGGGACAATAGCGAATGCTGATTGTTTCCCCTTGGGAATCGGCTGTGTGGCCGCCTATGCGGAAACCCAGTTCCCGGACACTATAGAGTCCGAGGTCTTTGTCTTCCCGGACGACCTGAGCGAGGCGCTTAGCCGCCGCACCCCGCGGCTGCTGTGTCTGAGCAACTACACCTGGAACCTCAACTTGCAGCTCGCCTTCGCCAATTCCGTCAAACAACATCATCCGGAAGTTGTTGTTGTCATGGGTGGGCCCAACATCTCGGTTTCACCTGAAGGGCGCAAAGAATTCCTCCAAAAGAATTCCTCCATCGACTTCTACATCAAATGGGACGGGGAATATTCCTTTTCCCATCTCAACCGGATATTGATCGACAACGATTACGACGCCAAGGCAGTTCAGGCCAGCAAGATGAACTTGGCCAACTGCCTGTACCTGGCGGGTGACGAACTGGTTGAAGGGATCGACGAAAGAATCTCGGATCTGATGACCATTCCCTCGCCGTACACATCTGGACTATTCGATAAATTCTTTGAGCAAGGTCTTCGCCCGCTCGTCGAGTTCACCAGAGGTTGTCCGTACGGCTGCACGTTCTGCAACGACTCCGCAGTCATGCGCAACAGGGTCTACCGCAAATCCTCGGAGTTCATCAGCGACGAGCTGGAGTACATCGCGTCGCACATGAAATTCGCTTCCGACCTTTTCCTCTGCGACCTCAACTTCGGGATGTTCACCGAAGACCTGGAAACCGCGCGGATAATGCGGTCCATCATCGATCGGTACGATTGGCCGAACAGCATCGAATGTTCGCCGGGAAAGAGTCACCCGGACCGTATACTGGAAGCTGTCAGCATCATCAATGGCAACAAAGGGATCATCAAATTCGGCGCCTCGATGCAGTCCACCGACCCGGTGGTGCTGGCCAACATCAAGCGCAAGAACATACCGATGGAAAAGGTCCTTCCCTTACGAGAAGCCAAGGCTGAGTTGGGGACGGATCATACCGAATATTTCACGGAGCTGATCCTCTCCCTGCCTGAAGACACCACAGAAAGGCATTTCCAGTCGCTGCGTGACACCATCGACGTCATGGGCATGAACTTCGTGAACGTCCATCAACTCACCCTGCTACAGGGCACTCCCATGGCGCTGGACCACGACCGCGAAAAGTATGGGTTTGATACCCGGTACCGGGTTTTCGTCGGCTGTATCGGCACCTACAAGATCGCCGGGGTGGACAAAGCCGTAGCCGAGATCGAGGAGGTCGTGGTCGGGAGCAATACCATGACTTTCGATGACTGGCTCGAATGCCGGGTCATGGACATCTTGGTCAAGATCTACATCGACTGGGACAACTATCTGGAAGTGTTCGGAATGGTGCGGCGCCTGGGCCTCTCCAGCTTTGACCTTCTCCTCCATCTGCGAGATAACTTCATCGCCAAGGATTCCAAGTTCGGCAAGATACTTGAGCAGTATGTTCAGAAGTCCCAAGAGCCTTTGCATTCGGACTGGGAAGAGATAACCGAGTTCACCAGCCGCCTGGACGTGGTTGAGAAGTTCGCGAATGGCGAGCTTGGCGGTAACGAACTGACGTTGCACCGGGCTCTGGCCTACCGCGACTGCTATGAAGAACTACACGCGATGCTGCGCAATGCCACCTTGTCCTACCTAGATAAGCATGGCCTCTTAGATGACGAGGTAGCTGAGTATGTGAAGCAGGCCGTCTTGTTCAGCCAGTACCGCAAGTTCAATTTCGACAACTTCGACACGAACCTGGAAGGAAAGTTCAGTTACGACTTCCTGGTCGCCGAGACCAGCAACTTCAAGGTCTTGCCCGACGAGGTAAAGATCGAGCCTTCAAACATGCAGTTCTACCTGGGTAGGTCTGCGCAGAAGGAGATCGACTACGCTCTGAAGCAATGGGTGGTCCGGGACGTGAACGGAGACCCTGTCGAAGACGGGAACGGCGAAACTGACGGCCACCAGCAAGGCCGGTCCGATACCAAACTAGCGAACGAAGCCCAGCTCAGATACAACCTGGGAAAGCTATTCAACCTGAGCAACTGGAAAGTCTACAACCGCACCGCTGAATTCGTCGAATAGTTTTATCTTGCTTAGGCGCTGCTTCAAGCGGCCTAACCTTTGAGTTTCATAACAAATGACTAACACAAACTTCTACAGGCTCGACCGGAGTCAACTTCCATGACCAAAGTTCTAGTGATCGGGGCGGGGTTTGCCGGCCTATGTGCTGCTCACCTTCTCTCTGAGAAAGGCTGGGAAGTGACTTTGGTTGAGAGATCTCCCTTCTTGTCCGGCGGAAGTAAGACCTTCTCCTACGGCGGCCATCCTTACACCTACGGCCCTCGCCATTTCCTTGGCACTGACGAAAAGCTTTTTGAGTTTCTCAATAAGTACGTGCCATTGCGGCGAATACATCCTGAGTTTCTCACCTACATCGAACGTGACGAGCAGTTCTTCAATTTCCCCATCCACCGTGACGACATCGATCTGATGGCGGACAAAGAGACGATCTTCAAAGAACTGGATAACCGGTCCGGAGTGGAGAACGCCCAGAACCTGGAGGAATACTGGCTGTCATCGGTGGGGCCGACGTTGTACAGCAAGTACGTCGAGACCTACTCGAAAAAGATGTGGCAGATTGACTCCAATGAGGAGCTGGACGACTTCAGTTGGTCGCCCAAGGGTGTCGCGCTCAACACCGGCCCCAAAGACGCTTTCCCGGATGCGATCTCCGCTTTCCCCTACGCCATGAACGGCTATGACGACTATGGGGACGCCGCCACAAGGGACGTGAAAGTCCACCTCAACACTGAGGTTGAGGAATATGACGTCGAGAACCACAGGGTCAAGATCGAAGGACAGTGGCACGCCTTCGACATCATCGTCAGCACCATCTCTCCTGAATACCTCCTGAACAACGCATTCGGGCCGCTGCGGTGGATCGGCCGTGACTTGATCAAGCTGGTCTTGCCGGTGAAAGAGCTTTTCCCGCCCAACGTCTACTTCCTGTACTACGCCAATGCGGAACCGTTCACCAGGGTCGTGGAATACAAGAAGTTCTACCAATACGACTCGCCGACCACGCTGATAACCCTGGAGATTCCTTCGTTCAGCAACAAGCTTTACCCCTATCCGGTGGGCAAGGACCAGGCGATAGCCAAGAAATACTTGGATGCCATGCCGGAAAAGGTGTTTTCCTTGGGCCGGGCTGGGTCCTACGAGTACCGCATAGATATCGACGACTGCATCCGTCAGGGCCACGAGCTTGCAGCCCAACTCTGACCGGATGTTCCTTCTTAGATGAGCAAGTCGATACTGCTCACGGGCGCAACCGGCTTTGTCGGGTCGGTCATCCTTGAAGACCTCTTGCGCAATGGCTACGAGGTTGTGGCGGTGCACCGAAGCGCCCTGGATGCCACTAAACAGATCACCTACCCAAGCGGGCAGTGCCGGTTCATCAGAGCAGACCTGACTGAAGAGTTTGACCTGCCGGACGGCATCGACGCCATCATCCATACCGCCGCCCTGGCAAACCCTTCCGGCCCGTCGTTGGCCGATTACCTGAGCAACAACGTCCAAGCCACCAGCAATCTCGTTAACCAGGCCGTGCGTGGTGGCGTCAAAAACTTCATCAATTTCTCCAGCCTCTCGGTGTACGGACAGATAACCGGCCCTGAAGTCGATGAAAACACCGAGAGGGTCGACGTCTCGCCGTATGGGATGTCCAAGTACATGGCCGAGTTGGTGCTGCAAGAGTCCGTTGAGGAGATCAACAGCGTCTCCATCAGGTTTCCCGGCATACTCGGGAAGGGCACCAAGGGGCCCTGGTTGATGAAGGTACGGAACCAGATACTGCAAAACGAGCCCATAAATATCTTCAACCCCAACGGTCTGTTCAACAACGCAATCCACGTAAATGATGTGTCCCGGTGGGTCGTTTCACTATTGAGTAAAGACTTGGACGGAGCGCGGTCGATAACCGCAGGGGCGAAAGACCCCATCACCGTTCAAGAAACCATGGAATTGCTGATTGACCTGTCCGGTTCGACCTCCACAGTCACATCGAGCCAGAACTCCCGGGGGACATTCACCATTTCCAACGAACGCGCCATCTCCGACTACGGCTACCAGCCATCCTCTGTGGACCAGATCATGAGAATGCTGGCCGAAGAGGACCTGGCAGACGAGGACTCAGGGGACGCGATACCCGCTCAATCAAGGAGAGACAACAATGGTTAAGGTCGACCTAACCGACGCTCTGCCCAGCGTCAAACGGCCCTTGGACGACCGCGCGGCCACCAGCGCTGAAGACCGCATCCTCTCCAAGAAACTCCAGGAAGAATACTTCGACGGGACCCGGCAACAAGGCTACGGCGGCTATTACTACGATGGCCGATGGAAGCCGGTGGTGAAACGGTTCCAGGAGTACTACAACCTCTCAAACGACATCAACATCCTGGATATCGGATGCGCCAAGGGGTTCTTGCTGCACGATTTTCTTGAGGACATGCCCGGTGTAACGGTGGCCGGGATAGACATATCAGACTATGCCTTGAGCAAGGCCACAGACCTGGTCAAACCCTTCATCTGTTTGGGTAATGCCATGGACCTGCCGTTCCCGGACGATTCTTTTGACCTAGTTATCGCCATCAACAGCCTGCACAACAACTTGGACCGGCAAGAGACGATCCAGGCCTTGCGGGAGATCGAGCGAGTGAGCCATGGCCCCAAGTTCGTGAAGTTGGGTGCCTACCAGAACGAGGAAGAAAAAGCCCGGCTCGATAGATGGGCCGTGGTCTCAAAGACCTACCTTCACCCGGACGCGTGGCTGGAGCTCTTCGAAGAGGCGGGCTACACGGGTGATTACTTCTGGTTCAACCCTTAGGTCTTAGCATGGTCGATTCGCACAACCAAGACATCACCAAGGTCATCATTCTGGGCGCAACAGGCGGTTGCGTTGATATCCTCGACACGATCCATGACATCAACGCCGGCCTCTCCCAGCCCAAGTATGACTGCCTCGGCTTTCTAGACGACAAGCCATCGCTCAAGGGCACAAAGATACTGGGTGCGCCGTTGCTGGGACCGTTCGGGTCTGCCAGTGAATACCCGCCAGACTGCTATTTCGTCACCGGGATCGGCAGCACGCTGAACTTCTGGAAGAATGAGGACATCATCGCCAGCCTTGGCATCCCTAGGGAGCGGTTCGCCACGATAGTGCACCCCACCGCCGTGATCTCAAGCTCAGCCGAGGTCGGCGTTGGAAGCGTGATTTACCAGAACGTGTGCATCACGACCCATGCCCGGGTCGGCGACCACGTTCTCGTTCTGCCGAACACGGTTATCAGCCATGACGACATCATCGGAGATCATTGCCGGATAACCGCCGGCGTGAGCATCGCCGGGGCCGTCACGATAGGCAAGTCGTGCTACATAGGCTCCAACACCTCTATCAGGAACGACGTCACCATCGGGGATTACAGCCTGATCGGGATGGGTAGCGTGGTGCTGGAAGATATAGCCGAGAACAGCGTCGCCTTCGGCAGCCCAGCTAAAGTCGTCAAGAACACAAGGCCCGCATGATGGTGAAAATCACACTCTGTTATCACTCCGGGGATGTATAGCATGGTCATATCAAAACCTCAGATTCCTTACGTCGACCTCGCGGGCCAGCACAAGCTCCTAAAAGCGGAGTTGATGGAATCCGTCGGTAACGTTTTCGACCATGGACAATTCATCTTTGGACAGGAAGTCGAGACATTAGAGCGGCAGTTCGCCAAGCTGTGCGGCGTCAAATATGCCGTTGCCGTCAACTCCGGCACCGACGCATTGATATTGGCCTTGCGTGTGCTGGGAATCGGACCCGGCGATGAGGTCATCACTGTCCCGAACTCATTCATCGCCAGTACCAGTTGCATCATTCTGGTCGGTGCTCAACCAGTGTTCGTTGATGTCGGCGAAGACTACAACTTGGACACTTCGAGTCTAGAAAAAGCGATCACTCCCCGGACCAAGGCCATCTTGCCGGTCCACTTTACCGGGCGGCCTGCAAATATGGCGCCAATCATGGAGTTGGCCAAAAAGCATGGGCTGCTCGTGATCGAAGACTGCGCCCAAGCCGTGTTGGCCGAGTACCAAGGGCAGATAGTAGGATCCATCGGCAAGATTGGCTGCTTCAGCCTCCATCCCCTGAAGAACCTCAACGGTTGCGGTGATGGCGGCATGATGACCACCGACGATGAAGTCCTTGCCGATAAGCTCAAAGTGCTGAGAAATCACGGACTAAAGACTCGGGACGAATGCGTCACCTGGAGCATCAATTCACGGCTGGACACCATCCAGGCGGCCATCCTTCTAGTCAAGCTCAAATACCTTGATGAGTGGACGCAGCACTGCCGGGAGATAGCTGCTTTCTACCAGCAGAACCTGATCGGGGTTGGCGACCTGCGAATACCAACCGATCAGGAGTACGAGAAGGCCGTCTACCACACGTTTGTTGTGCAGACTGGCAGACGGGACGAACTGAAGCAGCACCTGGCAGACGCCGGAGTGGGAACGGCGATCCACTATCCAACTCCGATCCACCTGCACGAAGCGGCTGCTCACTTGGGACACGGGGCCGGCAGTTTCCCGGTGGCTGAGCGACAGGCCAACCAGATACTCAGCCTACCAATCTACCCGGAGTTGGAGCAGGAGTCCTTGAACTACATCGTCAAATCGATTCAGGAGTTCTACCAAACTTAATGAGACTAGAGAAGTTACGCGTCCCGTTCAACTACCTTGACCGCCAGTTCGCCGATATGGACCTGTATTTGGAAGATATCAAAGAGTTGGTCATGACCGGCGATTTCACCATCGGCGCTCCCGTTGGAGAGTTTGAACGCCGCATCGCCGAAAAGTCCGGTATCCCCTATAGCATCGGCGTGGCCAGCGGGACGGACGCCCTTACCCTTTCGCTCAAGGTGATGGGCGTTGGGCCTGGCGACGAGGTGATAACCACTCCGTTTACATTTATCGCCACAGTCGGCGCGATAGTCTCGGCTGGGGCGCGTCCGGTCTTCGTGGACAGTGACGAAAGTTTCCTGATCGACCCATCCAAGATTGAAGAAGCGATCACCGACAAGACCCGGGCTATCATGCCCGTCCATTACACTGGCAACGTCGCGGAGATGGCTCCGATCGTGGAGATCGCCAATCGTCGCGGCCTGGCCATCGTGGAAGACGCCTGCCAGGCCATCATGGCTTCTGATGGCGAGCAGCCTGTCGGCTCCATAGGAGACGCGGCCGGCATCAGCCTTCACCCCCTCAAGAACCTGAATGTTTGGGGCGACGGCGGCGTGATCCTGACCCGCTCGGAAGAGACCTACGAAAAACTACGGCTCCTCCGAAACCACGGCCTCTTCACTCGGGATGAAGTGACTGTCTTTGGCCAAAACTCCCGCCTGCACAGCCTCCAAGCCGTAGTCGGCATCCGATTGCTGGAACAGATGGAATGGATCACCGACCAGCGCCGGTCCATAGCAGCCACGTACGATGAAGCATTCGCTGACCTGCCTGAGTTCATCAAGACCCCTCCGGTACGGCCTGGCGTCAGGCACGTCTATCACCTGTACATGCTCAGGGTCCAGCGGCGAGATGAACTGCTGACGTATCTGATCGATAACGGAGTCGAAGCCAAGATCCACTACCCGATACCCGTGCACCTGCAAGAGGCTGCCGTCAGCCTTGGCTACAAGAAAGGCGACTTTCCAGTGAGCGAAGAGTCCTGCAACAGCATAGTCTCGCTGCCGCTGCACCAGCACCTCACCTCGGACGAGATCCAGGCCACCATCGAACAAGTACGCCGTTTCTACGGCAAGTGATATTCCTAACCTGCTATCAGGGCCACTCAAGAGCTCAATAATTTAAGGGACACCGAACGGTAATGAATTTCAATAGCCCGATATCAAATAACGGAACTGAACAATCCTCAGATAGAGATTGGCAGTTACAACTGCCACGACCCAACCCTTCAGCAGGCAATTTTGCCTATAAGAAGGAGCGTTGGATCGCCCTGGCGACCTCGCCTCGACGGCTGGCCAACTACGTCCGCTACCAACGGGCCTCCCGGCGCACTGCGGAAGTGAATTACTTCCCGACCAAGCTAGATATCGAGAACGTCAGCAGGTGCAACTTTCGCTGCACCATGTGCCAGGTGAGCGAGTGGACCAACCAGAAACGCGCCGAGGACATGGAGTTTGATGATTTCAAGCACCTGATCGACCATCAGCCCGGGTTGATCGAGATCAAATTACAGGGAATGGGTGAACCAATTCTGGGCGGCGAGACCTATTTCAACATGATCAAATACGCCCGGAAGAAGCATATCTGGGTGCGGACCGTGACCAACGCCTCGATGCTTCACCTCCGGGACAACTACAAAAACTTAGTCGACTCCGGCGTCAATGAGATTCAAATCTCGATTGATGGAGCGACCAAAGAGACTTTCGAGAAGATACGCGTTGGCTCCAAATTCGAGGTTGTTAAGTCCAATTGCAAACTGATCAACAGATACTGCAAGGAAAAAGGCGTCAAGCGCACCAAGATGTGGACCACGGCCCAGCGGGACAACGTCGCAGAACTACCACAGCTCATCGAACTTGCCGCCGAATTGGAGTTCAACAGCGTAGTATTCTCGCTCAACCTCGTGGACTGGGGGCAGTCGAACTGGAGCGAGACGAACCAGGCCGTTTCCGTTCAACACACTGTGACCCAGGAAATGGTCGACCAACTGTTGGAAAAGAGCCGGGAGATTGGGGTGAACCTCACTTTCTGGAACTCCAATGATAAATACAGCACCAAGTCAATCGAAGCGCTCTGCCCCTGGCCGTTCGAGCGCTCTTATATCTCCTCCGACATGCGGACATCGCCCTGCTGCATGATCGCAAATCCCGATGTGAGCGAACTGGGCGCTGCCACCGACTTTGCCGGCGTTTGGAAGAGCGACGGCTACCGGAAGTTTCGGCAGGCACACCTGGACGGAAATATTCCAAGCGAGTGCGGAGGGTGTTACTTGGGCGGCGCAACCGCCCCGCAGACCGAGCCTCAAATATTAAAGGTGGAGGTCTAGTCAACCGTGGGCCTCTCAACCGACCCTGCCGATTTCGCAGCGAAACACTTGGGCGGTCTGGCCTCGGTGCTGACCTCCATGCCCACCGAGAAGCTGGCGGAAGCCATCAGGATGTTAGACCAAGCCCGCTCCGAGGACCGTCAGGTGCTGATAGCGGGCAATGGTGGCAGTGCTTCCACCGCATCGCACATGGCTGCAGACCTGATGAAAACGGTCGCCCAAAACGGCGGGCGGAGTTTTCGAATCATCGCCCTCACCGACAATGTCCCTTTGCTGACCGCTTTCGGCAATGACGTGGGCTTCGATGAGATATTCTCTGGCCAGCTGTCGGTGTTAGGCCGGGAGGGCGACGTCCTGGTAGTGATATCAGGGAGCGGGAATTCAGCAAACATCGTAAAGGCAGTTGAGACCGCGCAGAATGCCGGTATTCACACCATCGGCTTCCTGGGCATGAGCGGCGGCAAAGTAGCAGAGATGGTTGACGTATCCGTGGTAGTGCCATCGGCCGAATATGCCTATATCGAGGACGCCCACCTGGCGTTGAACCATTTGATCGCCACCTATTTTGCAAAAAACGCCGGCTTGGGCGGTGAGTGACACCATGGCGACTGGCAATGCCGGCCAGTTGACGCTCCCGGGCGGACGTGGGCTTCGCCGCTGGGCCAAGGCTGCGGCCTGGTTCTTTCTAGGCCGGGCCGTCATCGCCGTACTGTGGGTTTTGCTGCACATCATCAGCCGCGGCCGACCGGTCCGCATCGGGTCTCTGAACGGCAAGGGCAGAATCTCGATCATGATCGGCTACATAGAGCCGTTCTTGCGGCAACTGACGATCGATGGTGTATCCAATCCGCTGGTGATAATTATCAATCCAGGTTTATCGCCAAACGAACAGATGACCTTGATGTACGGCCGAAAAACCTGGCTCCTGGATGACAGCCGTCCCATGATGCGGAAGATATTCCAGGTGGTCCGGTCTCTTCTGCTGATCGGCCGTTCTCCGATGGCAGTAACCCTCCAGTTAGTGGTGGAGAACACCTACCAGAGTTACGTCGACGGTCAGCCGTCGATCGATTTTATCCCTGACGAGATTGCGAAAGGCCGCGAGATGTTGGCGGAAATGGGCGTCCCGGAAGACGCCGAATTCATCTGCTTTGGCGTGAGGGACGCCGCGTATTACCAGCAGGTTGTGCTTGCCGAAGAGAGCGTGGCCCGTCATCCAAACACAGAAGGGCGGGAAGACACTTACATCAGAAACCCTGAAGTCGAAGATTACCTCCAAATGGCAGCCGACCGGGCGGAGAACGGCCAGTACGCACTACGTATGGGCAGCGTGGTGAGCAGTCCATTACCAGGTGACTTACACGAGAAGATCATCGACTATTCGACGGTCAATCGCAGCCCATTCGGGGATATTTTCTTACTGGCCAATTGCAAATTTACCGTTGCCGGCGGCGCAGGCATATTTTGGGTCAGCGAGGCGTTCGACCGGCCAGTGGTGATGGTCGACAATTCCCCTGCTGGTTGGCGGCCTCCGGGCGCTCAAGACTTATTTATTCCTCCCAAGCTATGGATCAAGGCCGAGCAGCGGTACATGACCTTCAAAGAGTCGATTAAAGCTGCCCCGTTCTACATGTTCCAAGATGCTTATGAACGCGACGGTATAGACGTTGTCTTAGCCACCCCTGAAGAAATCTCCGCGGTGACTCGAGAGATGGACCAACGATTGGAAAGCATCTGGGTTGGTGAAGACGAAGATGAGGAACTGCAGCGCCGGTTCAACTCCTGCTACAGCCCAAATGACCAGGGCTACCAAGTCCACGCCCGTATAGGCGCCGAATTCCTACGAAAATATTCCTATCTGCTGGACTGACCCCGTTCTTATCAAGCAGACCCGTTCTTAAGACAACCAATTTGTATTTCATAGAGAACCTAACGATCGACTCCTGGCTGATATCAATCTTACCCAGACTGATGTGGCGTCGGCTCGTCTCCAAGAATAAGTCGGGTGAATGCTACGTGATCGACGGCTCCGGGCGCGCCAAAACCGTTGCCAAGATGACGGCCTGGATGTCCGGTGTCAAAATTCAGGAATTGGAATTCCATCTGGTCGGAGTTCGAGACGCAGAGGGCCTTCAGGCACGGTTGCGGGTCCAATATTTGGACCAAGCCGCGTTACTCCGGGAAATCACCTCCAGCAGCTTTTTCAAAGACCTGACTGACACACCTGGACTGCCGGCCGGATTGCCAAAATATCTGGCCCAGAACATTTCAGGGTCGCTGGGAGCTGGTCGTGGAAGCGTATGGCGCGCACTCTACGTGACCCACGTCTGCGCCTGGAAATTACGGCAGAATGGCCCATCCGAAAAACCGGGTCTGATTTTCATGCCCCGCCGCCCCTGGCAGCACGCAGTCAATAACCACGCCGCCGGACTGAACATGTCGATCGTCCCGGTCAGAAGGGAATTCGATCCAAGGTCAGTCCCGGTGCTCCGCTCCCTTTCCAGGATCGCCAATCGACTCCGCCGCCCCGGAACGTGGTTCGCGAAGTCTAACCCCGCTCCTAAAGTTGCGAGCACGCCGACCAACGGCCATTCCGGCGCCATTGAGATGAACGGCTCCAGTACGCCTCCGATGCTCGCCGTGGAGTACCACGGTCAGCTTGAGCTCGGCAGCCCGGAGCGCCATTCCGACCTATTCTTCTGGCAACAATCAGCACTGCAGGGCGAAGAGATCATCCTGACCGCCGGCGTGGCGTCAGCGCCGCTGGACGCCCAGAGATGGAGCGACCTGAAAAGCCACGGGTTCTCTGCGGTGGCCCAGCACGCCAGCGCTGCCACCGAGCCTGACATCCCGGTATTACCGGCCGTATCGGTGCCCATGAATGCGCCGGTATTCCAATCAACCGCCTGGGGCCCGAAGGGCGAATCTGCCTGGCTGAAAAGGCAGATGGTCGAGTACGGACGGAACGCCAACTACTGGACCGAATTATTCAAACGGTTCAACGCTAAGATCTTCGTGACCAGAGCGCCGACTGCCCCCAGTAACTTCGCGCTGGCCGACGCACTCCGTGGTCTGGGTGGCGCATCAACCATCTACCAGTGGACCCATGCCTCGGTCCCGTCCAACATGTTCAACATCCTTTGCGACGCGTTCTTCTGCTACTCCAAAGCCGCGGCGGACCTCTATCGTACTTCCGGTTCAGAATTCAAATACGGCGTGATCACCGGCTACCTTGGAGACCACCGGTTCCCACTGCTGAAAGAAAGCGCGAAAGAGCTGCGACGAGGATTGGAAGAGCACGGAGCCGAGCGGGTGGTGTCCTATTTCGATGACAATACATCCGCAGACTCACGGTGGCTGGTCGAGCACCAATGGGAGCGGGACAACTACCAATTTCTCCTGGAAAAAACTTTGGCCGACCCAACTCTGGGTCTCCTGATAAAGCCCAAAGACCCGAGCACTCTGCGGAGACGGCTCGGCCCAGTTCTTGAATTACTTGAAAAAGCAGAATCGTCCGACCGGTGCTACGTCTATGAGGGTGGTCTGGTCAGGGCATCACGGCCCCCCGCTGAAGCCGCCATGGCCGCTGACCTGGCGATCCATGGCCGCCTTTATACCGGGTCTGCCGGCGTTGATGCCGCGATGGCCGGCGTCCCTACGCTGATGTTGGACCGGGAAGGATGGGCCGTCAGCCCCTTTTACAAGATGGGTGTGGGCAAGGTGGTCTTCACCGACTGGGACAGCCTTTGGGAGGCATGTACCGACCACTGGTCCACTCCGGGCGGGGTGCCGGGTCTCGGAGACTGGGGCGATATGCTGCACGAGATCGACCCGTTCCGCGACGGGCGCGCCGCCGAACGCATGGGTACCTACCTCAAATGGCTTATCGAAGGCTTCAGAGAAGGTCAAAGCCGGGAGACCGTCTTGGCGGATGCTGCTGAACGCTATAGCAGCGCCTGGGGACACGACAAGATCGCCGAGGCGGCGTAGCGAAACCCATGTACTCAGAATTTTGGAAGATCGTAAAGGCCCAACCCGGCCGCATTCGCTCTCTTTGGCTGATCGTGACTATCACCTTAGGGGTCGCGGTGCTGGAAGGGCTCAACATGAGCCTGCTTTTGCCGCTACTGGAAGCAGTGACGTCTGACGGCGAGAGTGAACATTGGGTGTCACAGCAGTTCGCCGCGGCCTTCGACTGGATCAGGATTCCGTTCAATCTCGAATCGCTCCTGATTGCATTGGGCGTCCTGGTCTTGGTCATATCGATACTTAAATACGTGCGGCTGATAATGGTGGCCAAAGCCCAGGTGGACCTGACCAGGTGGATGCGCGAGAAGGACATGCAACGGCTGCTCAGCGCTGACCTCAGCTATTTTCACAATGAACGGCTGGGGATCTTGTCCGACGTGCTCACCACCCAGCCAACAAGGGCCGGCAATGCGTTCATGGTTATCACGGACATCATCTCCAGTCTCGGTGTCGTGATCGCCTATCTGGCGGCCGCCTTCTTCATCTCGCCGCTATTGACCGTTGTGGCGGTCGCAGTGGCGGTCCTGATGTCGCTTGGTATTCAATACCATGTTTCCAAAGCCAAGAAACTGGGCGCCGCCCGTACCGTGCGCGAGACCGGCTTACAGGCCGACTCGGTTGAAACGATCAGCGGCATCCATATGATCCGGACCTTCTTGCTGGAACGGCTAAAGTTCGGCGAGTTTTCCGATAGCGCCAAATCCGTCGCCGATTCTCATTTCCAGATATTGAAAAACCAGAGCCAGATGATCGTGATACAGGAGTTCTCACTGTTCCTATTGATCGGCGTCGTCTTGATAATCGCAGTGTCTATCCTTGGCTCCGGACTGCCGGTGATCGTCGCCCTGCTGTTTACCCTCTACCGGTTGATGCCCAGGGTGGCAAACATCAATGCCCGACGTCAGACATTGGCCGCGTCGTTGTCCGGACTCGAGACAGTGGCAGAGATTCTGGAAGAAGCCTCCAAGCCAACGGTCGTCAGCGGGTCGGTGTCATTCAGTAATCTATCCACGGGAATCGAATTCAAGAACGTCAACTTCTCCTACGACGGCGTCAAAGACGTCCTGAACGAAACCAGTTTCTGCGCCGAATCACGAAAGATGACGGCGATAATCGGGGCTTCGGGCGCAGGAAAAACCACCATCATCGACATGATCCTGAGGCACTATGACCCGACATCCGGGCGGATCGAGATCGATGGCATCGACCTCAAAGACCTGGACCTGCAATCTTGGCGTCAGTCCATCGGCGTGGTGAGTCAAGATACTTTCTTGTTCAACACCACCATCGCCACGAATATCGGCTTGGGCAACCCTGACACGTCGATGGAGCAGATCGTGGAGGCGGCCAAGCGGGCCCAGGCCCATGAATTCATCGACAACTTGCCGGCGGGCTATGAAACGGTGGTCGGCGACCGCGGTTGGAACCTCTCCGGTGGGCAGCGCCAACGTCTCTCCCTCGCCCGGGCCATACTAGGTGGACCTCAGCTGCTGATCCTGGACGAAGCAACCAGCTCCCTAGATTCAGAGTCAGAGCGGTTGATTCAAGAGTATATCCAGCAGGCCCAGGGTACCTTCACTATGCTGGTGGTGGCGCACCGTATGTCCACAATCCAAAATGCCGACAAGATCGTGGTAGTGGAAGACGGCAAAATAGTTGACGAGGGCACCTGGGAGACACTTATGGAAAGCTCAGGTGTTTTGGCGAATTACCAGAAGCTGCAACACAGTGGCTGACGGCTCTGGCCCTTCAGCATGAATGTGTTGGTCACCGGATGCGCCGGTTTCATCGCATCAAAAGTAACTGAGACCCTGCTGAGCAGGGGCGACACGGTAGTCGGGTTGGACAACCTGAACGACGCCTACGACGTCCGGCTGAAGGACTGGCGGATCAATCAGTTGCAGGCCCAAATGAACTTCACCTGGTCCAGCATAGATGTCACAGACCGCTCGGGTCTGAGAGATGTCTTTGAACAGCAGGGACCTTTCGATGCCGTAGCTCACCTGGCAGCCCGGGCCGGGGTTAGGCCCAGTCTGGACGACCCCTGGATCTACTACGAAACGAATGTACTGGGGACGCTTGGGGTGCTAGAGTTGTGCCGGGAGTTCGGCACCAAGAAATTCTTATTGGCGTCCACCTCCAGCGTCTATGGAGAAGGCGAACGGCCCTTCCGCGAGAACTCCTCCGCAGACCGGCCGGTCTCTCCATACGCCGCCTCAAAGTCCGCCGCTGAGTCCTTGTGCTACACCTACCACAAGGCTCACGGCATCGACACATCGGTGATGCGGTTCTTCACCGTCTACGGCCCGGCCGGGCGGCCAGACATGGCCCCGTTCCGGTTCATCAAATGGATCGCCGAAGGCCAACCTCTGGTGCTCTATGGAGATGGTGAGCAAGAACGCGACTTCACCTATGTGGATGACATCGCCGCCGGAGTGGTAGCGGCTCTCGAGCCCGTTGGTTTCGAGGTTTTTAATCTTGGCAACGACCGGCCTTGCACGATCAATCACATGATCAGCA
>Ga0315339_1001768_pt1 | contig 17952 bp, 19 predicted proteins | sample ASW17metaG_FD_204514 | JGI IMG/M metagenome (GOLD analysis project Ga0315339, IMG submission 204514) | Ammonia-oxidizing marine archaeal communities from Pacific Ocean, United States - ASW #17 | ecosystem: Environmental > Aquatic > Marine > Oceanic | place: USA: California | collected 2016-12-05
GGCCGGATCCGGGGCGATGGTCAATCCGAAACCGGACTCCTGCGCCCGTTCGACCAGGTGCTGAGTCAGTGCAGCGTTCCTCTCACGGATCGCCTCGATGCCTACTTCGTCGATGATCTCTTGGCCACCCAGGGCGGTGTGGACCGTGGGTAGGGCGGGGGTCCCGAGTTCGAAACGTCTCGCATCCCGATGCGGCTCGAAGCGTTCGAGGTCGAAAGTGAACTGGTCCCGGGCCGCGAACCAGCTGGTGATCCGTGGCTCCAGTTTTTGGACGAGTTCGTCGCGGACGTAGAGGTAGGACAACCCAGGTCCCCCACAGAGCCACTTGAGCGGGCCGCCGGTATAGAAGTCGGCCTCGCACGCCTTTACATCGACCGGTATCTGTCCGGGCGCCTGGTAGCCGTCCACCAGGAAGTATGCGCCGGCCCCGTGCGCGATGTCGGCCAAAGCCTTCAGGTCCTGGATGTATCCGGTCGTGTAGAGGACGTGGCTGGTGGCCAAGAAGGCTGTGCGGCAATCGACGGCTCCTGCGAACTGCTCCGGATCGACGCTGATGCCGTCGTGGCTGGGGAGCACCACCAATTCCACGCCGGGTTTTACTACCCACTGGTACGCCAATGTGGGAAAGTCGAGTTCGGTGCAAATCACCCGGTTCCGCTTCGTGTAGTCGACGCTCTCGGCGATCACCGAGAGGGCGGCAGAAGTGGAGGGGAGCAGGGCCAACTCGTTCTCCGAAGCTCCCAGGAAGCGACCTACGCGACCTCGGAGATCACTCAACCTCTCCCACCAAGGGCCATACCAAGCGGACGCGCCGAGGTCGTGCCACTGGTCCTGAAAGGTCTCCAAGTAGGACGTTGCTCGGAGCGAAAGAGCGCCGAGCGAACAGGAGTTCAGGTAGACCTTTCGGTGGAGGATCGGGAATTCCTCCCGCACCTTCTGGACATCCATGGGCGGTCCTATTGATTGGGTCCGGTCTTGCTGTGCGAGTCGGGGCGCGAAAGGATAGGTCTACCACTTCCGGCACCCTGGATCAACGCCTTGCCCTTCCTCTTCGCCTCAATACCCTGGATCGCACTGGTCGTCTACATGGCCACCCGGGTGCGATTGCCGCCTCCATTGGCTTCTGTAGAGGCGTTAGGGAGCGATGCTCCATTGGTGAGCGTGATCGTCCCGGCGAGGAACGAAGAGCGCAGCATTCGCCAGTGTGTCGAGTCTATCTGTGCGTCTGACTATCCCGCGTTCGAGGTAATCGTCGTTGACGATCGCAGCGCCGACGAGACGGTTCAGGTAGCGCGCCGCATCGAGTGGAAAGGTCGGCAATACGGCGCATGACCCTCGCGGCGGAGATCAAGAAGCAGGCGGGCGGCCTAGGGTTCGACTTGGTCGGTGTCGCGTCGGTGGAGCCAAGCGCGCACATCGACCTCTTCCGCAGTTGGGTCGAGGGCGGCGCCCAGGGAGACATGAGCTATCTGTCACGGGAGGACGCTCTAGCCCGACGCGCCGATCTCAAGCTGACGCTACCCTCGCTCAAGGCCGCGGTGCTGGTCGGCCACGACTACTATCAGGAAGACGCCGTCGACGTGCCCGAGGATCCGGCCAGGGCGGTCGTCGCTCGATACGCCCGGGGCCGAGACTACCACGATGTGATCGAGCACCGCCTGCTAATGCTTCACCGATGGATTGAGGACCATGTCGACCAGTCGGTCGTGGCGCGGGTATACGTGGATACCGGCCCCATTCTGGAGCGAGAACTCGCGGTCCGGGCTGGGCTAGGCTGGTTCGGAAAGAACACCATGCTCATCAACCCGAAGCGGGGGTCCTACTTTTTCCTCGGGGTCCTTCTTCTCGACCTGGATCTCGAGCCGGACGAACCGTTCAGTGAGGATCATTGTGGAGCGTGTCGTAGCTGCTTGGACGCCTGTCCGACTGATGCGCTCCTGGGTCGCGATGCCGACGGGGCTCCGGTCATGGACGCCCGACGGTGCATCTCCTACCTGACCATCGAGCATCGAGGCTCGATTCCCGTCGAACTGAGACCGCTCATGGGCAACCGTGTCTACGGATGCGACATCTGCCAGGAGGTGTGCCCGTGGAATGAGAAATTCGCGGAAGTGAGCGGAGAGGAGGCGTACTCCTCCGGCTCGGACCTCGATGGGCCGAAGCTCGTTGAACTAGGCGAGCGTTTGTTGGGCATGTCGGGGAAAGGGTTCCTACGGGAATTCGCCGGATCTCCTGTGTCACGTGCGCGGCGGAAGGGACTGCTCCGGAACGTGTGCGTGGCACTCGGGAATTGGGGGGAGGAGGCCGCTGGTCCGACGCTCGTGTCTGCGCTCTCAGATTCCGCTGCTCTCGTGCGAATGCATGCTGCTTGGGCGCTGGGGAGGATCGGGTCGAGCGCAGCTGCCGCAGCGCTCAGGGCGAGAGCTGAGTTGGAAAAGGACGGGGGTGTGCTCGAGGAGATCTCGGCGGCGCTGGGCAGCTGACCGTAGCGTTGGGCCGCTGTCGTGCTCATTAACACTGGTTTCCAGGGGAGCCATCGGTGGACTTGCGACTTGGGTCCTCCGAAATGGTTTTTGCAGTATGGCTTTTGAAATGTACGATCAGCTCTCGCGCTTAGAGCGCCGAATCATGGATGCGGTGTACAGACTGGGAACTGCTGCCGCCACCGATGTCGTCTCGGAGCTCGGAGAAAAAGACGCGCACGACTCGATTCGTGTCACGATGGCGAATCTCGAGAAGAAGGGGTACCTGACGCACAAGCGGGAGGGGACCCGGAACATCTACGCTCCCACGATTTCTGAGCGACGCGCGCGCGTCGGCCATGGAGCACTTGATGCGTACCTTCTTCGACGATTCTCCGTCGGGCGCGATACTGGGCCTTCTGGACATGTCGGCGGGGGCTCTTACTGAGAAGGATATCGCTGAGATCCGCGCTCACATTAAAGACGTGGAGAAGCCGGAGGGGGACTAGGGCGCCACCGCTCGCCCGAGCGCTTGCTCGATATCGCGCGTCACATCGCTCATGTCCTCCAACCCGACCGATATCCGGATCAGTCCCGGGGTGATGCCGACCGCCAGCCGCTCCTCCTCGGTAAGTTTGGCGTGGGTCGTGGACGACGGGTGACTGACGATGGTGCGTGTGTCGCCGAGGTTCGCCGTCAGGGAGCACATCTCGACCGAGTCCATGAAGCGCTTGCCGTGCTCCAGTCCTCCCTCGAGCCTGAACGTGACGATGCCCCCTCCGGCCGACATTTGGCGCTTGGCGATCTCGTGCTGCGGGTGTGAGGGCAAGAATGGATAACGCACCGAGTCCGCGTGTGGATGGGCCTCAAGCCACATCGCCAACTCCATCGCGTTTTGAGAGTGCTTCTCCATGCGCAACTCGAGGGTTTCGACGCTCTTGGAGAGAACCCATGCGTTGAACGGAGATAGGGCGGGCCCGGTCGGTCGTGCGAAGTCGTAGATCTCCTGGATGAGATCGGCGGAGCCCACGACCACGCCGCCCATCACCCGCCCTTGGCCGTCGATGTACTTGGTGGCCGAATGCAGCGAGATGTGAGCCCCGAGCTCCAGTGGGCGCTGGAGGACGGGTGTGGCGAAGCAGTTATCCACCACCAGCGTGACGTCCCTCTCGGCAGCGAGTTGACCGAGTGCCTCGAGATCGATGATGTCCACGGCGGGGTTCGTGGGCGTCTCCAAGAATATCAAACGTGTACTGTCCTGGATTCCCTGTCTCCAACCCTCGGGGTCCGAAGCGTCCACGTATGTGTGGGTGATGCCCCACCTCGGAAGGATCTTGGTCAAAATGGAATGAGTCGATCCGAACAGCGATCGACAGGCCAGGATGTGGTCACCGGCCGAACACAGCGCGCCGAGCGTTGCAAAGACCGCGGCCATTCCGGTGGCCGTAGCATGGCCCGCCTCGGCCCCCTCCATCAGGCGGATCTTCTCAGAGAGTTCGGCCACATTCGGGTTGGTGAACCGGCTGTAGATGTTACGCTGGATGTCACCCGCGAAGGCGGCGCGCATCTCTTCGCTGTCGTCGAAGACGAAGCTCGACGTGAGGAACATCGGGACTGAATGCTCCTTGTGGGACGACGCTTCGGCCTGGGTGCGGATGGCGTGGGTCTGACGCTTCCACTCGTTCATGGCAGCTTCTCGCGGAGGTGGGTCGGGGACGCACGATAGGGCCGGGAAACCCTTCGCTCAACCACGCGGTGGCGCCCCCAGCCGTTCGCTCGGGGTGCCCAGGACCCTCTCCGCCGCCAGTCCCGCTGCGAGCAACAGTTCGTCCCGGCCTCCCGGAGCCACGAGCTGAAGCCCTACGGGCATGCCGGTATCGTCCAGTCCCACCGGAACGGTTAGGGCGCACAATCCGAGCATGCTCACGGGGCCGGTGGGCCTGAGGGTGGCCCGGTTTGTCTCGATATACCGATCGAGGTCCTCAAGATCTGAAACGGCGGGAGGTGTGATGATGGCGGTGGGTAGCGCTAGGAGATCGACGCTGTCGAAGAGATCGTCCGATCGAGCGACCATCCCCTCCAGAGTCGTGATAGAGGCGGAATACGCTTCGGAATCCAAGGCCGGCGACCCCTCCAGTCTCTTGCCGACGACCGGATCGAGAACCTCCAACCACTGCGGCAACTCCCGATCGATAAACGCCAGACATTCGGCTCCGCCGATGCCGCCGGTCAGGTAGTGGTCGCTGGCATCGTCCAGGAGGCCTCCGTCCGTCTCGGAGGTTGTCCACCCCGACGAGGTCAGCTCCCGTAGGGCCCGCTCAATGACGGTGGCGATGTCGGCCTGACAGTCCGACCAGATTTGGCATCGGGGCACCGCCAATCGAACGCGGGTGGTATCAGTCTCATTCAAGTGTTGGAGCAACGCCCCAGGATCTCCCCAGGCCGGATCGATTGAGCCGAAGAAGAATGCGCTGTCCGCCACGGATCGAGTCAGCCCGCCAACCGTGTCGAGGGTGGTACTCAGTGGCACGACACCCGTCGTTGGCCACCGACCGATGGTCGTTCTGTGACCGACTGTACCCGTCAGGGAAGCGGGGATGCGAACCGACCCGCCGGTATCGGATCCGAGAGCCAGAAGGGCCGACCCCGCCCAAAGGCTGACCCCGGCTCCGGCAGACGACCCACCGGGGATGCGATGAGTCTCGGCGTCCCACGGGTTGCGCGGCGTGTCCCAGTGGGAGTTGATACCAACCGCCCCGAAAGCCAACTCGACTGTGTGCGTCTTTCCCGTGAAGACGGCGTTCTGCTCCCTCAGGCGGCCCACCAGCCAGGCGTCCGCCTCCCACTTCTCGGGAAGGCGGTGGGCCGTTCCGGCGAATGTGGGGAGGCCTTGGACCCCGTAGAGGTCTTTCACGGAGACAGGGACGCCGCAAAACGGTGGCGGGTCGGCGTCCCGGGCCAGACCTTCATCGGCTGTTCGGGCCGCCTGGAGAGCCCCTTCGGCGTCGAACAGCTTATAGGCGTGATTGCTCGAATCCGTGCTCTCATGGGCCCGAATCACGGTCTCAGTCAGTTCGACCGCGGATAGCCTCTTCTGCCGGAGTGCGGCGGCCAACTCCGTCAGCGTCGCCTGATGGATATCGATCATGTGGGAGACGATACATGTGCCGCGATCGGACGGCGAGTCGGGGAGCGAGTCCGAGTGGCCTATTATCTTGCCCGCCGGGAATCGGGGGTCTACCGTCGTCGACGTTCCAACCCGCCAGGCGGTAGAGTCCGCGACTCACGTTCAAAGGCCTCTCATGACGAAACGGTACGACCGTCGCTCGTTCCTCTGCCGCGCTACGGCGATGGGAATTGTGGGTCCGACGCTACCGTTTCTCGCGTGTTCGCCCGACCCTGGAGGCGGGGTCGGGGACGCTGCCGGCGACGACTTCATCACGCGGCCCGTACTCCTGCCCTGGTCGGACGACGCGGTGCACATTTCGGCGCCGATGGCGGAATTGCCGCTCGCTTATGTGTCGCGCGCGGCACAGCGCGTTTTCGTCGATCGTGAGTCCCGCGTCGCGATCAACGTGTTGTTGGCCGCGCACATATCGGTGAGCTCTGGTCTTTGGCGCATTCCGCTCCTGGGGGACGATTTGAAGGTGCCGATTCCCGCTGATGACGCGGTGCGTGAATTCGAGGAGACCGATATCGGCGCGTGGAGCCCGGACCTGGCTCCGACCAAAGGAGACTTCCGCATTCGGTTCGGGCGACGTACCACGGTGACAGTCGACTTCGATTGCGCCCCTTTGTCGGGAGGAGGCGGGTGGTACAGCGCGGGGCCCCTTCAGATCGCTCAGTGCCGGGGGATCGGGGAGGAGCCGTGTCTCGAGGCGTTCATGAACGTCGGCTCGGGGACTCGGCACCCACGCCGGTACTGTGCCGAGTCAGAGGGCGAGGTCGAGTTGGTGACCTGGGCGTGTCCGGATCCCTGATTCACCTAGTTGCATCCCCATCCGATCTGTCGTAGGAAGTTCAGTGCGGGGAATGAGACGGGACTATTAATGTCATAGAGGATCTGCGACCAAGAGGGGGAGCACAGTTGGCGAACTTCATGAGGGGCCTGCGTTGGCTAGCCGCATGGACGGTCCTTGGCCCTGGCCTTGTTAGTGATGTGGTACGTTGCGTTTAGCGGGAGCGGCTACATCGTGCGAATCGACTTTGCGTTCGCCATAGAAGAGGCCATCGGAGCGGAGGTCGTCATCGACGGCGTGGTGGTGGACACGTTGCACATGCTTCGTCGTTAGCCCATCAACGGCATACGAGTGGAGAAGGGAAACCACATCGTAGAGTTGAGGTCCGAACAGTGTGAGGGTCAGCCGATGGAAGTGGTCCCGCAGAATCAGGAACAGTCGGTGTCCGTGTTCGTGCACCTCATGGAGAGGATCGTGGACAACCGCTTCGAGTGTACGCTTGCGCTGAGGCGCTAGGAAGAGGTCACGCTTCCACTTCGTTGTGGGACTTGTAGTAGCGCCGGGCGAAGTAGATCGCTACTCCGAGAAGGGCGACGCCGAGTGTGATCTTGAGGCCGAGGGCCAGGACGACCAGGAGCCACGCCACCACGGGCTCCATGATGATCTTGAGGATTTCCAACAAGATTAGGCCCGCGAGTCCCGTAAGCACGACCGGTGCTAGCGCTCTCATCCGTTCATCCTCCCCTATTCCTCTGCTGGGCTCGTCCGAGACGGAGATCGTCCGACGTCTGGTGCCCTACGGACAACGCCTGATTCCGGTTTCACGACCGAAGGTTGCCACATCGCGCCGTCATAGCCCAGCGGAGCGAGGCCACCAACTCGGTTCTACTTAGAACCGATAGGTATAGTTCACCTTCACGCTTGCTCCGCGCGAGAGCGTCTGGAATTCGCGGTCGTCGTCGAAGAGCCCTTCTCCTAGGTTCTGCCAGTTCTGCGTGAACACCAGGAAGATCTCGTTCCCCGGTGTGAGAATCCACCGTGTGCGCATGAAGAGGCCGATGATTTCCGAGACGTCGTCGTACTGAATGTTGCCCGTGAGTGATGCCAAGGGAGTCATGTTCCACTCTCCCGCGACTCGGAAGAGGTTGGCGTCGAACGAACCCTGCGGCAGGTCTACAGTGTTCGTTTCGACGTCGGCCGATAGGAGTACGCCTGGGGATGCGCGGAAATCCAGGCCGACCTCGAACTGGGTGCGGTCTCCACTCCAGAAGCCACCCCTGCGTATCTCGATGTTACCAGAGACGATCCGCCGGCTCGCGGTCCGCGCTTGCACTGTCCATTCCCAGTTGGTGTAGTCACCCTGCTCGATAAAGATTCCGTCGTTGATCTCGAACCGCTCGTCGAGGAACTCTACCTGCCGCTGGAGATCAATGTCGAAATTGTCCTGACTCTCCAGGTCGATTCCCAAGAGCTTGATCTGCAACTGCTGCTCTTCGTTGACCCCTGTATCCATGTCCTCCAGGTGACGGAACTGCACCGAGAAGTCGAACTTTCGGATCCAATCGATGTTCGGCCGCGGTTGCCATCCGATTTTTGGCTCGACTCGGCGGAATCCGTTACGTGTGACGAATCCCACAGCCGGCCGGTAGTCGTCTCCGAATTCTCGATAGGAGATGTGCCCCGACCAGACATCATTCGGGTAGTTGAGCCGGAGCCCGCGGGCGGAGAGGTCGGAATTCGAGCGATCGACGTCTCGGTCTGGGTTCGAGTTCCAGGCGGCGAATGCCTGGAACTCGAAGTTCTTGTCGCCGAACAGCCGTGACGTCGTGTAGAAGAGGTCTGTACCGACCGTGTGACGGTCCTTCGGTGCCTGGCCGCCCGGATCGGTCGGGTCTGCGCCAGCCGAGCGACGGGTATAAATGGCGCCGATCGTGGATTGTTCGAAGATGCCCCGCTTCACACGGGCTACCGTAAAGTTCTCTCCTGCGAACGTCCCGCCATCCACATCGGCGGATTCGAGTTCCGAGGTGTTTACTTGCGTGAAGCCGAGTTCGTAGCGGCCGACCTGCCCACCGAGACGCGCGGCGTAGTTGAGCGGAATCTGTTCGCCTTCGGTCAGCCCGATACGTCGACTGAAATAGGGGTCGGCCCCGTTGCTCGGCGCGAAGTTGTATACGCCGGACCCCTCGAGAAAGAAGTCGCGTTGTTCGGGGAAGCGCAGTGGAAAGCGCGTGAGGTTGAGACGCCGCTGGTCGACCTCTGCTTCTGCGAAGTCCGTGTTGACACTCACTCCCGCCCTCAAGCTGGGGGTCACGTTGTAGTTCACGTCGAGGCCGATGTCACTCGGATAAGTGGTCGGGTCGACCTCTGTCGGTACGTTCTTCCAGTTCGTAACGGCGTACGGCACGGCTTCGATGCCGATTCCCTGCGATATTCCACGCAGTCCTGTGAGCCGACCCGCATGGATCGGCTGTCGCAGACTCTGATTGCGTCTGTGCCCGCGCCAGAGAATTTCCTCGTTCTTCCTGCGAATGGTACGTTGGAAGTTGATCCCCCAGGTGTCCGATGTGGGATCGAAGTTCAGTGTCCTGAACGGGATTTGGATCTCGATCGACCACCCGTCGGATAGGATCTCGGTCTGAACCCGCCAAATCCCGTCCCACGCCCGCCCGCCGCGGCCCCCGGCCAGGAGTGCATCACTCATCACACCGGTTGCAGTGGTCTCGAAGAAGTAACCGGTACGACCGTCCTGAAAGGTGTCGATGATCCACATGAAGCGATCGTCGGCGCTCAGGAAGCCGTCTCGGCGTTTTTGGAAAGCCAGAATCCCGTTCGGATCATCATAGAGCATGGCCCCGATGTAGATAGCGTCGTCGTCGTAGACGACACGGATCTCGGTCCGCTCCGTGGGGGTGCCGCCCTCGATCGGCTCTTGTGTGGTGAAGTCCGTAATTGCGATGGCCCGCGACCACGCGTCGTCATCGAGACGTCCGTCGAGGTCGACTTCCTCTCCATCGGCCAACCGGAGCGCAACCAGATCGACGTCCTGGCTGCCTCCCGCGGTGGACGTTTGAGCCGCAAGGGGCGACCCGGGCGCATGGAGTGCCGTTGCCACCAGAGCAACTTGCAGCAAGGGGCCGATGGTGCGTGGCCCGATAAGTTTGTGTTTTGCTATCGGATCGGAGTTCATTGCAGAGGGACTAGAGGAAGGGTACCTGCTGTCCAATACTGACACTCGCGAGGGGTCGGATGTTGGAGCCCGACCCCCAGGTCCCTATTCGCCTCGCAGTGTCTCCATCGGGTCTAGGGCGGGTCTCTTGTGTCCCGAATGCCGATCAAGTTGGGGTGAGGAAAGGAGGTCGCCGCGTCCTGGGCGGCCTCTTCTCTCTGGTCAGGCGTCTCGCACCGCTCGCTTAACAAGATTTTCCATCAGCGGAATCTTGAAATGGTTGTGGTTCAGAGCCTCTGCGCCGCGCACAGCGAGTGCTCCGGCCAGCTCCGCCGTCTCGTCGTTCTGTCCACGGCCCGTCACGAGTTCCTCCACCTCAGTGAGACGTCGTGGAATCGCCTGCACGCCACCGCATGCGATTCGGGCTCTCTCGATGCGATCACCCTCGATCCGCAACGCGGCCGCCACGTTCACCAGGGCAAAGTCCCAACTCCCCCGGTCGGCCACCTTTTCGAAGTAGAAATTTGCGCCAGCCCAGATGTTCGGAATGCGTATCTGGGTCAGGAGGTCGTCGGGCTGTAGTACCGTCATCCGGGTGATGTCGACCGACGGGGGCATGAAAAAGTCCTCGGCTGCTACGACCCGTTCCCCTCCTGAGTTCCGGATGACCATCGAGGCATCGAGAGCCACCAGCGCAGGCGCCGGATCGGACGGTGTGACGGCAACGCAGCGGCTGGCGCCGTACAGGCAGTGCTCGCGGTTCATGCCCACCGGTGTGTTGGCATAGCACGTGTTGCCGCCGGCGCGATAACAGGACAGCCCGTAGCGGTAGTACCAGCAACGCGTGTCCTGGCAGAGGTTACCGCCTAACGTGCCCGAATTACGGATCTGCGGACTGGCCACGGAACGTGCCGCTTCCGCTAGGAGGCCGAACTGCTCTTGGACCAACGGGTGTCGCTCGATAGCCGTGAGCGTCGTCATGGCTCCGATCTCGAGGCCGTCCTCCGTCTCTCGGATCCCGTCGAGCCCCGGAATACCGGCCAGGTCGATCACGGCCGACGGCTCTTTGCCCCGGTCCTTGAACCAACCGAGACTGTCATGTCCGCCGGCGATCGTCCAGCAGTCCTCACCGTAGCGATCAAGCAGGTCGAAAGCGTTGTCCAGGTCGGCCGGCTGGAACAGCTCGAAGTGCGGCATCATGTCTTTTAACATGAACAGTTCCTCACGGCGTGTTGACCTGTAGCGGGGTGTGGGACTGCGGTTGTCCTGACGCCGCATTGACGATCATGTCCGGGACCACAGGCGTCCTGTTGAAGTAGTGGCCGCTCAGCGCGTCCGAGATGGCGCAAAGAAGCGCCGCAGCGGCGCACCCCATGAGTGGCTCACCGATCCCTTTGGCGCCCACCGGATTCTGCGGATCCGCGATGTTCACTGCTGCCCAGTCCATCTTGAGCGGCACGTCCAGGAAGGTCGGCGGTTTGGTCTGATGCAGGCCGATGGTGCCCGGAAGACCGTAGTGCGGATCGTACAGATGGCGTTCGAGGGCTGCCATGCCAAATCCTTGCACGGCGCCTCCTTTGATCTGTGCGGCGAGTCCCTGAGGGTGGATCACCGTCCCACAGTCTGCTACACCCAAGTAGTCGAGGATCTCGAAGACGCCGGTGTCCAGATCCAGCTCGATTCTTATGAAACCGGCGGCCAGCGCCGGGACCGTACCGTTGTGATCCAGCTTGTCCTTTGCCACACCGACGAGCCCGGTGCCCGCGAGTCCGGCCACGGCCGCACGGGTCATTGGGTTGATGTCTTCAGGCGTTTCCTGGCCGCTGAACTCACCCCCCCGCTCGATAGCCCGGCGGGCGGCGGCGGCGTACGTCATGCGTCGGGAGGGGGTCGCCCTCGCGAACACGCTTTCGTTGCCAATGTCGTAATCGCTAGGGGAGCCCCCCAGGTCCGCAGCGGCGATCTCCTTGAGTTTCCGCACGGCGTCGGTTGCGGCCGCGAAGTTCGTGCGGGTCATCGTGAAGGAGGTATTGCTGCCGAACTGCCCGAGGTTCCAGGGCAGGCCCTTGCTCGAGTCTCCGCGATGGATCTCACAGTGATCCCAATCCATGTCGAGCACCTCGGCGGCGACCCGAGACGTACTCGCATAAGAGAACGTGCCCAGGTTGCCGATGCCCGTGTGGATGTGGAGCCCTCCGTCCGGGGCGATGCGTACCAGGCCGTCGAATCCACTGGCTCCTGCGGAGTGGAACGCCTGACCCACGCCGACTCCGATGACCTTCGATCCGTTCCGCCTGCCGCTTTCCGCTTTCTTTCCCGCCCAGTCGAATCGATCGGCGCCCAAATCCAGAGCGTCTCTCAGGTGAGCGCTAGTCACCGGCCCTTGGTTGGGGCCGTACCGCGCGTCGTTGTCCGGGGCGTTGATCCGTCGGATCTCGACCTGATCAAGCCCGAGTTGGCGGGCCGCTTTATCGAGAAGCGGTTCCACGGCCGTCGCGATCTGGTTTTGTCCCGGTCCGCGCTGGGCCCCCTTGGCCGGTGTGTTTGTCAGGACAGGGAGTCCCCGAAAGCGCATGGCCGGAGGCGTGTAGACGAGTGAGACCGCTCCCGCCGCAGAGTTCCAATCACCGAACCCGGAGTTCGGCCCGTTCTCTTGAACGATGTACAGGTCGACGACCGTCACGCGTCCGTCCGCTCGGAATCCGATCTTGATCCGGCCCTGGAATCCGGCCCGCGCCGACCCGATGAAGTTCTCCTCGGCCCGGCTGATGCGCATCAGAACGGGTCGGCCCGTCTTCTTCGCCATATAAGCGGGAACAACCATGATCGGATATGCCGCACCCTTGGAGCCGAAGCCACCACCGCAGAACTCCGAGATGTATACGAGGTCGTCCGGTTCGATCCCCAGGTAGTTCGCCAGCCCAGGCACGACGAAGCTCTGACTCTGAGTCGAGCCGTATAGGTAGCACTTCCCGTTTTGCCAGTAGGCCAGGGCGCTGCGGGGCTCCATGGAGTGATGCGAAGTACTGGCGGTCACGAACGTCTCGTCGAGAACCAGCGACGCCTCGGCGAACCCGGCGTCGACGTCACCGAAGGACCACTCCCCAAGGGGCTCGCCCATGGGCAACTGGCCCTCTCCGGCGGCGTCGAAATCCGCCTGGGTCCACTTACGCTCCTGCACACCTTCTCGCGGCACTGACACGTTGCCGGTGGTGCGCGCATTGGGGCCACCTGGCCGCAAGCTCTCGAGCGGGTCTACGCAGAACGGCAGCGGCTCGAGGTCCAACTTGATGGCCGCGATGGCATTTTGAGCCGTGGTCTCATCCACTGCCGCCACGGCCAGGATGGGCTCGCCTACGTAGTGGGGCTCGTTTGTCAGGATCGGGTTTCCCGGCGCGGGGATCTCCGGCACGTCGTCCGCCGTCAGGATGGCCACGACGCCTTCCATGTTGAGCGCATCGGATGCGTCGATGTTTATCACGCGACCGTGGGGCATGGGGCTGGTCAGAAGTCGGCAATACAACATGCCTTCGGCCCTGAAGTCCTCAGCGTATTTGGCTCGCCCGGTAACCTTGGCCCGAAGGTCCGGCGGGGTGAAGTCCTTACCGATCAGCGCCATTGGACACCTTCTGCGCCGCGCGCATGACCCCGTTCAGGTAGTGATCGTAGGCACCACATCTGCAGATGTTGCCTGCCATTGCCCGGCGTGCTTCTTCGCGGGTCGGGTCAGGGTTGGCGTTCAGGAGGCCGACGGCGGCCATGATTTGCCCGGGAGTGCAGAAGCCACACTGGGGCGCCAACTCGTCCATGAAGGCCTGTTGCACGGGGTGCAGCTGGCCCGTCGGACTCTCGAGCCCTTCGACGGTGGTGATGGCCCGGGCGCGCACGCGGTGCGTGAGTGTCGAGCACGAATAGTGGGTTTCACCATCGATTAGCACGGTGCAGGCACCGCACTCCGCGCGGTCGCATCCGAGTTTGGTGCCGGTGAGCCCGAGTTTATAGCGGAGGGTCATCGCGAGAGTCTCGTTCGGGAGGACGTCAACCCTACGAGTCTGCTCGTTTACGTTGAGCGAGATGAGCCGCTCTGCGCCGCCGCTCTGCATGCTCGGTCGCGGGCTCGCGTTGGCCAGGAACGGAACACCCGATACGGCCACGCCGGAGGCGATAACTCCCTTGATGAAACCCCTTCGCGACATGCCCGAATGGCCAGCCAGCCACTCGACGATCTCGCCGCACTCACTCTGGTCGGGCGGGGGACTGGCGTTCGGCCCCGCTGGACCGACATGCTCTGGCGGATTCCTCTCGGTCATATACCTGCTCCTACCTGCTCCGTCTGGGGCCACGGAAGCAATCGTATGTGTGCAGGAACAGCTAAGCAACAAAGCCGAGGCTTACCTGCGGCCCTGGTCCGCCCGGATGAGACCGGCGAGCGCGGTGCGCTACGAGTAGCCCGCGTCTCGTTAGTCCCCGCGGCGCATCCGGTCCCGGATCTCGGCGATTCGACGACGGGCATTCCCGATCTTTTGTTGAAGCCGCGCCGGGATCGGGTTGAGCGCTTCGGCTTGTTCCATGAACGCCCCGAACGCTTGGATCGTAAGGCTCCCCGATTGCACGCGCTGAATAGCAGTCTCGGCGCTACGATTCCCCGACCAATCTACCCTGCGGGGCTCCGCAGCGGCTTGCGTTATCCCCGGAGGACGAGCAGCAGGATCACCACGACCGTGACGATCACCACCACGCCCAGAATCAAGCCGACGGGCGGTCCAGAGCGCGCCGGGCTGGTCTACTATGCCGTCGGCAACGGCAACCAGAAGGCGCCCGTCCGCTAACGTTTTCGTCAGAACGGCGTCTTCTTGGTAAGGCCGAAGGCCCGCAATAGACTCAGTGACAAGCCTGGGTTGCTGCATCACTCCGCCCGTCGAAGGTAGGATCGTGATGTTCGGGGGGCTCCAGTACAGATAGGCCGTGAAATGCCCGGTTGTAAGCAAGCGACGGCTCGCAGCCGACTAGCGTTCGTGGACTGACCGGCGGGTTGGGCCCACTTAGACCCCCCCTGGGGCCACTTCTTCCTAGTCAGAATCGCTCCCCTTTGGTATCCTTGTATCCTTGATCGATCCACGTATGCGGGCTCTGCCCCGCCTGCGGGGCGTTAAGGTCCTAACCCCAGACCTCACACCGATGGCTGCTGAGAAACCGACTGCGTGAGTAACACCTCCAGACCCTTCGGGGCCGACGAGTGGGCGTTGATACTGGGCGGGTCGAGTGGGTTCGGACTCGCCACAGCTCATAAGCTCGCAGAGCACGGGCTCAACCTCTGTGTCGTGCATCGTGACCGACGTGGAGCCATGCGCTGCATCGAACCCGAATTCGACGCAATCAGGGACCGAGGCGTCTCCTTGATTGCCTTCAATCAGGATGCGCTCGACGCGGCAGTGCGCTCGGATATTCTCGATCAGCTCGGCGAGGCGCTAGGCGACGGCGGGAAAATCAGGGTCGTCTTGCACTCCATCGCCTTCGGGAATCTCAAGCTCATCGGACCAGAGACCCCGGTCTCAAACGAGGCTCGCCGAAGGCTGGCCGAGGCTCTCGGGGTCGAGGAATCCGCTGTTGAGGCCGCGGCCGACTCGCTGTTCGAGGAGGGCGTCGATGGTGTTCAGGGCCTGACCACCCCGCCGGAGTACGCCCCCGACTCCTTCATCGAGGAGGAGGACATGGCGCGCACCGTCCATTCCATGGGGACCAGCCTCCTGGGTTGGACGCAGGAGATCTTTCACCGTGGCCTATTCGCTACAGACGCCCGTGTTCTCGGGCTCACCAGCGAGGGAAATGAAGTCGCTTGGAAAGGGTACGCCGCGGTGGCGGCCGCCAAGGTGGCGCTCGAATCCGTATCGCGATCCATCGCCGTGGAAATGGCTTCCTTCGGCATTCGTTCCAACATTGTTCAAGCGGGGGTCACGGACACGCCCGCGTTACGCATGATTCCTGGGAGCGCGCACCTGAAGGCTCAGGCACGGACCCGGAACCCCTTTGGGCGGCTGACCTCGCCGGAGGACGTCGCGAACGTCATCTATCTATTGTCTCTGCCAGAAGCCGCTTGGATCAACGGAGAAGTTGTCCGAGTGGATGGTGGAGAGCGTATCTCGGGGGCCTCACGATGAGCCTGTACATTCATGGGCTGGGGCACTTCCATGCCGATAGCGTGGTCACGAATCAGTTCCTGACGGATTTAGATATCGGCACGAACGAAGAGTGGATCATGGAGCGCGTTGGGATAAAGACCCGTCGCACCGTTCTTCCGCTCGACTATATCCGCGAGACCCGCAATGCGAATCCCGCCGGGGCGGGGGAAGCCGCGCTGTACACGCATGCTGAGACCGGCAGCAAGGCGGCGGCGATCGCAATGGAGCGCGCCGGTGTGACGAAGGACGACATCGGCATGGTCATCGCCGGCTCCAGCAAGCCGGAGTGGTCGTCCCCAGCCGAGGCATGCATGATCGCCCAGGCCATGGAGATCGAAGCGCCGGCCTTCGACATGAACTCAGCGTGCACCAGCATGTGGGTAACTCTCTACATGCTGTCCATGATGCGCCCGGAGGCGGTTCCTGAATACGTCCTTCTGGTCACACCCGAGAGCATTACGACGGCTGTGGACTACTCCGATCGTTCGGCTTCGGTGCTCTGGGGAGACTGTACGACGGCCGCGGTAGTATCCACGAAGGTTCCATCGCGCATCGAGATGTTGAACAACACGCTCGCGTCGAGCCCCGCCGGGGCCGACAAGGTGGTCGTCCCACTGTTGGGCCACTTCAGCCAAGAGGGGCGCACCGTTCAGATGTTCGCCATCAAGAAGACCGTGCGGTTGTTGAGGAAGATCCAGACGGAGTTCCCGGGCGAGGGCCGGTCGCTGCACTTCATCGGACACCAGGCGAATGCCAGAATGCTGGAGACGGTCTGCTCGCAGTGCGGCATCGAGGACGAATTCCATCACTCAAATGTGGCGGACTACGGAAACACGGCATCCGCTGGTGCGCCGTCGGTCGTGTCGATGAACTGGGATCGATGGGCAGACGGGGACGACATAGCGATCATCGGCGTGGGTTCGGGACTGTCGTGGTCGAGCTACGTACTCCGAGTTGGAGAAACGCCGTGAAGTACGATGATTTCCGCGAGCGTTCACACCTCTCGCAAGAGGAGGTTCTCGCGTTCGCTTACGGGCGCCTCATCGAGGACGGCCCCCCTGACTTCAAGGCGCGCCTGCCTTTGCCTCCGATGTTGATGGTGGATCGCATTGAGCATCTGTCGAGGAACGGAAGGAAGGGCCGGGTCGTTGCAGAGCGCGACGTGCGCGTCGATGACTGGTTTTTCCAGTCCCATTTTCTGGGAGACCCGGTCCAGCCAGGGTGCCTGGGCGTGGACGCGGTCTGGCAGCTGATCGGGTTCTACTGCTGCTGGAATGGCGCGCTGGGCACGGGACGAGCCCTCGGTTCTGGCGAAATCGAGTTCTCGGGTCAGATCAGACCTCATGACAAGGTCGTCCGGTACGAAATCGACATCGTCCGATATCAGGACCTCCCGGCATCGGGATCCGCCATCGCCATCGGGGACGCGACCGTGCTAGTCGATGGTGAGGCTATCTACGACATCAAGAGGGCCAAGGTCGGTGTCTTTCGTGATATCGACTACGCCGACTACCCATTCCCCTCGGAACGGTCTCGAGGCGGGAAGATGGGCGAGTGAGCCGGGCGGAGTCGGTCGGTGTCACGCTCACACCGGCCCAGGTCCTGGAATTGCTCCCTCAGCAGGAGCCCTTCAGGTTTGTGGACGAGATTCTCGAGGTCTCGGAGGATCACATTGAGGCGTGGTACCGGTTTCGGCCCGAGGCGGATTTCTACCGGGGTCACTTTCCTGGGGATCCGGTGACTCCGGGGGTAATTCTCTTGGAATCTTTCGCACAGGTCGGGGTCGTGGCGTTGGGTATCTACATCATCGCCCTCGAGCATGGAGTCGAAGGGGTGAAGAAACGAGTGGCTTTGTTTTGTGACGCGAATGTCGACTTCACCGGTATCGTAAAGCCAGGCGACCGAGTAACGACCTCCGCGAAGAAAATATTTTACCGACGTAACAAATTTCGGGCCGAAGCGACCATGACCTTGGACGATGGGACGGTGGTACTCTCAGGGACTATTTCTGGTGTGGGGGTGAAGAGATGAGCCAACGAGTCGTTGTTACTGGCATCGGCGTTATAGCACCGAACGGGAATGGCCTTGAGGAGTATAGACGGGCACTGCGCGAGGGTGTGTCTGGGATTCGGCATCAGCCGCTCCTGGAGGAACTGAAGTTCGGATGCACTGTCGGCGGCATC